>Ga0209289_100030_pt1 | contig 95690 bp, 82 predicted proteins | sample GXS110809BmetaG_FD_184121 | JGI IMG/M metagenome (GOLD analysis project Ga0209289, IMG submission 184121) | Hot spring microbial communities from Gongxiaoshe hot spring, China to study Microbial Dark Matter (Phase II) - GXS 110809B (SPAdes)... ... | reverse complement strand
TTTGGCATCTTGCTGGCGTGGTTATATGCGGCGCTCCGGCCTCGGTATGGGGCGGGGCCGAAGACGGCGATCCTGGCCGGTCTTTATCTCTGGATCGTGGCGGGGCTTTTGGTGTGGATCGGATTCTCGCCGCTGCTCCAGTGGGGGATGCGGTTGATGGTCATCGGGATTGTGACGAATTTGGTCGCTTATGTCGTCGCCGGACTGGTCGCCGGGTATTTGTATAAAGAGGAGGCGGCGGCCGCGTGACCGGCTGATCTTCGTGCCCTATCCGCCGGCGCGGGGAGAGACGTCCAGATTGAGCTGCTCATGGACGCGATTTGAAAAAGTGCACCTTGAGTTAGCTGCGCCTTACTCCCTGGACAGGCCGTGGGTTCCCATGACAGAGTTAATGCGTGCATATGGCGAAGATCTATCCGTTTCGGGGATGGCGATATAATCGGGGGAAAGTTGGCGATCTCGCTGCCGTCGTGACGCAGCCGTATGATAAGATCACCCTTGCGATGCAGGAGCGATATTATGAGCGGAGCCCGTATAATTTCGTCCGGTTGATCCTTGGGAAGAGATTTCCCGAAGACACCGAAGCGAACAATGTCTACACGCGAGCGCGCGAAGAACTACTTCGATGGGTACGCGAAGGAATTCTCGTTGAGGATCGTGCTCCGGCGATCTACGTGTATGTCCAACGGTATCGTGTTCCACTGGATGGGTCGGTGAGAGTGAGGAAGGGATTTTTGGCGCTTGGGCAGCTTGAGGATTTCGGACGAGGTGTCGTCTTCCCACATGAGCGCACGTTGCGGGGACCGAAAGAGGATCGCTTGCGCTTACTTCGCGCCGTGCGCGCCCATCTCGAGCCGATCTTCATGCTCTATGATGATCCGGTGTTTGAAGTTCAAGCCGTCTTGGATCAGTATATCGCGGAACCGCCGGAGATCGAGGTCACGGACGAGTATGGCGTCGAGCATCGGTTGTGGCCGGTGTATGCTCACGGAGCTATTGAGGCGGTTCAACATCTGATGGCGCCACGGCCGTTAGTGATCGCCGATGGTCATCATCGGTATGAGACAGCCTTGATCTATCGCGATGAGCAACGCGCTCGGGCGGGACGAGTGGATGAGCAACAGCCTTACGAACGCATGCTCATGGCCTTTTTCAACCTGCGGGATGAAGGGCTGGCGATCTTGCCGACGCATCGGCTGATCTTCGATGTGGAAGCTTTCGATCCGGGAAAATTCCTCGATTTCGTCGTGCGCCATTTTGAGGTGACGAGAGTGCCTTTGGAAGACTTCTCGGCGGAGGCGCTCGCCCGTGTGAGAGCGCGCCTAGCGGAAGAAGGGAAGCGGCGAATTACTTTCGGTCTGATGCTCGCCGGAAGCGCGGCGTTTTATCTCCTTGGATTTCGACCGACGGCGGAGACGGAGGCGTACTACGAAGGGATGACGTCACTTGAGCGGACGCTGGATACGGCCGTGTTGCATCGCGTGCTCATCGAGCGGGGGCTTGGTGTGAGCGAGGAGGCGATTCAGAGCGAGCGATATATTGTGTACGTCCGGGAATTCGAAGAGGGCGTGCGAGCCGTTTGGGAAGGGCGTGCGCAACTGGGTTTCTTCTTGAATCCGACGCGCGTGGATCAGGTTTACGAGATGGCGCTCTCTGGGCGCCTTATGCCGCAGAAGTCCACGGATTTTTATCCGAAGCTCCTCTCCGGGCTTGTCCTCTATCCGCTTGAGAGGTTCGCGTCCATCGCAGCGGGGTAAATCCGCTCAGCGGGCGGCGGAAGCGCGCTGGCCGCTTAGCGATCTAAAGGAACGGGCGTCAGTGGGACATCCCAATGCGCTTCCAGCAGCTCGAAGCGCCGACGTTCTTCGGCTTGGAACCGCTCTTGATCCGGGAAGAGGCGGCGCAACAACTCCTCGCGTCCCGATTGATCAATGACGGCATTCCAGTTCCTGTACACGATCACGGTCATGAAGTGCCAATCCGCTCGTCCCTCACCGTGAAACGTCGGTTGATAGGCTTCGACGCGCAGGATGCGTCCTCGCTCTTGCTCAGCTTTGAGAAGCGGCCAATGGTTCTTCCTGAACAGTTGTAGGAACTCATCGTAGTGTCCCCACTTGACCTTGTAATAGTAGGCGACGGCGTAGGGTTGTTCTGTCGGCTTTTGCGCCGCAGCGTGAAGGGTGGCAAGGAGGCCAAAAGCGAGGGGGAGGGAGAGGACGAGCTTGAGCGATGGCCGAACTTTCCTAGATCGGAGCATCATGATTCCTCCATCAAAAGGTGTATTGGTAGCGAAGGAAGAGGCTGCGCCCGGGGGCATCTAAACCCCAGCTGATCCCACGGTAGTTGCGATCCGTGAGATTCTCCACTTCGACGATGAACTGATGGTTCTCACCCAGCTGGAACCCGGAACGGACGTTGAGGACGACATAGCCGGGGATGGCGCGAAACAGCGGTGCACTTTCGACGCTCGGGCCGAGCACGCGGTTTTGAACTTGTGCGAGCGTCTCTCCAGTAGGGATCAAAATATCGTCTTCTGTCCCCAGGCGGCCATCCGGTCCCGGACCGACGAGTCCGCGCACCGTCGCGCCGTTGCGGAAGAAACTGGCGATACTCGTGCGCGAGCGCATTGCACCCGTGCGCCGGTCTTCAAGGGCGAGCGTCGAAAGCCGCGTGTGGCGAGCGGCGGCGTGGAGGTACGGTTCGATCCAGAAGCGGCGCGTGGGCACGTATCGGAGCCGGAGCCACCCGTCAGGGGCCGGGAAACCTCCTTCGATGTTTGGCGGTTGGCCGGTGCGCCGATCTTTCGCAGCAATATGCGTATGTATGAACTCCAGAGACCAACGCTCAGAGAGCTCGACGCTCCACCTCTGTTCGACTCCCCAGAAACGCGCGCTGCCGAAATTGGCGCGCACAAGCACAGGGGCCGAAGAGGTTGCGACGAAGACCACGCCATTCGGAAGCTGCGCGACGATGGGTTCGCCACCCAGCGAGAGGCCGACTGCTCCCGGCGGAAGAATCAAAGCGTGTTTGGCGATCAGGTTCGAGATGTCGTTCAGGAAGAACGTGAGTTCGCCACGCAATCGAGCATACCGGTAGCGCATGCCGATCTCGTAGCTGGAGCTGAGTTCGGGCTTGAGGGGTGCGACCGCACGTCCTGTCGAAACGGCCGTTCGATCAGCCGTTGAGCCAACGAATCCTCCGAGCGCCGCGATATCGCGAGCGGAGACTTCGAAGCCGGAGCCCGTGAGGCCGAGCGTGCCGAGATTAGTCATACTAGGCGCCCGGAAGCCACGACTGAAGTGAAAGGAGAGATTGAGGCGATCACCCAGAGGAAGAAGGAGGCCGAGCCGTCCACTCACGTTGGAAACGCGAAGGGCATCGCTTGGCCAGAGAGGGCGTCCGCCGACAAGCGGGGCGTCTTCCGCACGAGAACGGTAGTCGGCGCCGCTGTACCGCAGGCCGCCGATCAGCTTCACGGATCCTTGCCAGGGCTCAAAGATATCGAGGACATAAATCCCCCAATTCCGATACCGCGCGCGGTCCGGCACGCGAGGACGCCGCAGGGTCACGCGCGATGTGACCGGGTCGACAGCGAAGGCGGGCGCGCGCATGCGCTCATGATAGGCTTCACCGCCTAAGCGAAGGTAGTGTCCGCGCCAGGTCCGCTCAGCTCGGGCCTGTAGCCCGTGAACACGCATCTTCTCGTATTCGTGGATAACGGCCGCGCGCGGGTTTCCGGCGCCGCCTTGGTTCACGCGCTCCTCACGCTGCGCGTTGAAAGAGTACGAGAGGGAGAAGTGATCGAAGCCCGCCCACGCTTGGCGATCATAGCGGATGTAGAAGAAGTCAAGCATGAGGTTCCTCAGATCGGCGATGAGATTGCCATCGCCACCGAGGAGTTGGTCGAAGCGTCTCCCCCCGTCCTGCTGTCCGCGCTGAAAGTGGAACCGGAGAGCCTGTCTGGGGGATAGCGTCCACAACAGGCTCGTACTCCCCCCATACTGTGTGAAGCCTGTGTCCGGCAAGCGAGGGCCGTAGAGTACGCTCGAGGGGAGTCCCAAAAAGCGCGTCACCGCTGAATGGGAATCCACCCCGCGCCCGGGGCGCAGCGTGTTCACGCGCCGCCCTACGGCATTGACCACAAGGCCGAGCGTTCGTGTTCCGATGCTCGCGCGAAGGTTCGATCCCATGCTCCAATCCGCCGTGTTCATGGCCATCGCCCAGCTGCCATGCCATTCGACCTTGTCAGGAGCCAGAGGCGGCGGCCAGGTCAGGAGTTGAAAGCTCCCACCGAGCGCGTCGCTTCCATAGTCGGCGCTGCGCGGTCCACGAAGGACTTCGATGGTTTCCACGTGGGTCGGATCGAGCAAGCTGAGGAACGTGTGAATGCCTGAGCGCATGGCAGAGGTCGAGTAACGGATCCCGTCCACGTAGACGTTGACCTTATCGCCGCCAAGCCCTCGAATGAAAACGCCCGCGATCGTGGGACTCGTTCGTTGCAGGTGAACGCCCACTTCCTCATTCACCGCCTGTGCTAAGACAGCCTTCGCACGAGCGAGTATCTGGTCCGACGTGATGACGCTCACGGATTGAACAGCACGGGATGTCTCCTCGATGAGTCCACCTTCTCCCGTCACGGTCACCTCTTCCGTAACGGGCGCGATCTCGAGCGTCACCTGAAGATAGACTTCATCAGCAGTCACGAATCGAACGGGGAGGCGGCGTTCGGCGAACCCCTGCGCGCGGACGATCAGCTCGTAAACTCCGCGCGGCAGATCGGTGAATACGAACTCACCGGCTTCACTCGACATGGCGCTCGCCATCGTGCGCTGCGCCTGTCGCAAGAGGATGTGCGCGCCGGAGATGCGGGCCCCGGTGGCATCCATCACGACGCCTCGGATTTGCCCCCGCGACTCAGCACGCACGCGATCCGGCGCTGCGCTCAGCACGAGCATCCCAAGGAGGAAGATCGTTGCCCAAGTGCGCTTCAGACATCTCATCGTATGACCTCGCATCCGGATTTGAAGGACAGCTCTTCATTTTACGGCTTCTCCCCAGAAGTGCCAAGAGTCAGTGCGCACGGGAAGAGGTGCTCCTCCTCTTGAGGAGGCAACTTCTCCAATGCTCATCTCCGTGCGTCCAAACAAAGTGTAACCGACGCGCGGTCCGGGAACGTGTTAAAGAAACGGTGAGGGCGGACGATATGGTCGAGAGGCACAAAGTTTTCAGGCTCTTCGGTCAAGGAAGTCGTCTTAAGGGAACGGGCGTAGTGCTCGGACTGAAGCCGGCGCGATGTGGAGTCTGTGGGCGTGTTGCGAAGGAAGCGAAGTGGCGGCGGGTTTCCCGCTAGAGGGTTTTGCGGGGGGCCTCCGCCGTGGAGAAGCGGCACATGAAGGCGTTCTTTGGGGGAGAGCATTGGCCGGTCTGAAAGAGGTGAGCCCAACGGAGGTCGCAGACCGGCCAAGGGTAAGGCGCAGCTATTATAGCGGGTTTTGGGGAGAGGCCGCTATAGTGGCATAGCGAGTACCCTCAGCTCATCCCCCGCCTTTCCTTCTTCTGGGGATGAGCCGTCCTTTTCGCGTTCAACCGGTGATCATCATGGGGATGCATCGGTCGGGGACGACCCTTTTGGCGCGTCTCTTGAATCGGCTTGGCCTCTTTCTCGGTCACCTCATGGAGAGTCATCACGAGGCTCTCTTCTTCTTGCACCTGAACGAAGTCATCCTGAGGCAAGCCCGGGCGTCGTGGGACCGCCCGGATCCCATCTGTGATTTTTTACAGCATCGAGAGATCGTGCAGATGACGCTCCGTTGCTTGGAAGGCGATCTCCTCTCGTGGCGAAGTGCACGCTATCTGGGATGGCGGAATTTTCTCCGCTATCGCTCCCTCGCGCGCTTCGATCGGCCTTGGGGGTGGAAAGATCCGCGCAACGTTCTCACTCTTCCGTTATGGGTGGAGCTCTTCCCAGGAGCGAAGATCGTCTACATCGTGCGCCATGGGGTGGACGTGGCACAAAGCTTAGTCGTACGGGAACAACGGTATCTACATTGGCAGCGAGTCCGATTCAGCGAGCGATTTCACCGCCCCAGTCTTCGGACGCACGTGGAGCGCGTGGGCTTTCGGGGCTCGACGCGCTGCCTGACGCTCGAAGGCGCGTTCGCTTTATGGGCGACTTATCTCGCTCACGCCGAGAAGTGGCTCACGTACATCACTAACGAGCGAATAGTCATTCGATACGAGGACTTCGTGCGCGAGCCGATCCCACTTCTTCGCGCCCTTGCCGATTTTTGCGAGCTTCGGAGCGTTCGTCGGTGGGATATCGAGGAGGCAGCGCGCGAGGTGGAGGCTCGACGAGCTTATGCCTTCGTTTCTGATCCGGTGCTCGTGGAGTTTTTCCACAGTGTGCGCACGAACGCGTGGATGGAGCGCTACGGATATTCGGAAGTCGTGTTGCCATCTCATACCTTGGCTTGATGTGGCTGATCGGCGAGAGGAAGCGCGGGACGCATTGCCGGAGCAAACGACTCTTCCCTCTGGAACCCCTTGCCCGAACGGGAGTCTCTAGATGAAAATAGAAGGCGCAGCGCGCAGGGAGTACGGTGTGATGGAGGCCGAGGAAGAGGAAGCGATGAGGCGGAGCATCGTGTGGGGATTCATCGTTGCGCTTCTGTTCATCCCGATACGGCCGGCGACGGAAAGCCTTTCGTTTTCCCGAGAAGCGGTTGGCACTGCCGCTGAGGCAGGGGGACGGAGGCTTGTTACAGGGCTTCTCGAGGGGAGGAGGAGTGAGGCGATATGGGATCGCGACACTCCGGAGCTGTATCGGCGGACGTTTGAGATCGTCTGGAGTCGGGTGAAGGAAACATATTACGACCCGACCTTCGGAGGAGTGGATTGGGACGCCGTCGGGCAGCGATATCGAGCCCGACTCGGAGTGATCCGCACGGAATCGGGACTCTATGAGCTATTACAGCAGATGCTCGGAGAGCTGCGGCGCTCGCACTTTCACATTTATCCTCCCGGAACGTTCGTCGAAGAGGGCGATTCATTGGAGAAGCAGGGGAGTGTAGGTCTCGATGTGCGGGTTCTCGGGCATCAGGTCGTCATCACGAGCGTGCGCGCGGGATCCTGGGCCGAGCGAGCCGGGATGCGGCCGGGGTTCGTCCTTCGGCGGATCGGCGATCGCGAGGTGGATTGGCTGTTGCGATCGCTCTCGGTGGGGTGGGAACCTCAATCGCGGCGGCGGATGCGAGTCGCTCGAGCCGTGCTCGCAGCCTTGGATGGGGAGCCAGGGACGTGGGTGCGCGTGCGATATTGGGATGCACGTAATCGGGTTCGCGAAACGCGCCTGCAGCGCGAGCGGATCGCTGGGGAGTGGTCCGAGCGCTTTGGGAATTTTCCGCCAATGCCGGTCGAGTTCGAGGTAAAGCGCCTAGGGGACGTCGGGTATATTCGCTTCAACATCTTCGTCGTCGGTTTGATGGAGCGAATCCGCGCGGCGATTCGGGAATTGTCCTCGGCACCGGCGCTCATCTTCGATCTGCGGGGCAATCCCGGAGGGATGGGAGGGATGGCGGCGGGCGTGGCCGGGATGCTTTGTAATCAACAAACGAGCTTGGGGACGATGAAGATGCGCTCCGGGCATTTGAATCTCGCGGTCTTCCCTCAGTCGAATCCCTACACGGGGATCGTTGTCGTTTTGATTGATGCGCATACCGGCTCGACGGCGGAAATCTTCGCCGCCGGACTTCAAGAACTCGGGCGCGCCATCGTCGTGGGCGAGCGGAGCGCCGGTGCGGCGCTGCCATCGCTTTTCGAACGATTGCCGACGGGCGCGCTCTTTCAGTACGCCATCGCCGATTTTCAAACGCCGAAGGGAGTTTTGATCGAAGGGCGTGGCGTGATCCCGGACATCGAGGTCCGGCTCACGCGGCGAGCATTGCTTGAAGGAAGAGATCCTCAGCTTGAGGCGGCTCTTAGCGAGATCGCGCGTCGCCTCGCTGTGAAGGAGATCGAGAAAGGAGGCTGAACCGATGAAACACCGATGGATCGGAATCCTCATGCTGTGGGGTGTCCTGTCCTCGTGGGGGTGGGCTGGGCAGGAGAGACCATCGCAGGCCGTCACGCCCGTTGAGGTGACGGTGGAACAGGTGCTTCAGCGATATATTCAAGCGTGCGGAGGGAAAGAAGCATTGGGGAGAGTGACGAGTCGGATTTCTCGCGGGACGGTGGAGATCCCCGCCGCCGGTGTGCGGGGCACATTCGAGTCCTACGCCCAGGCCCCTAACAAGGTCGCGGTCACCATCGAATTGCCGGGGTTGGGGACAATTCAGGAAGGTTTCGATGGCGCCGTGGCGTGGGTGAAAGATCCGTTCACGGGTGTTCGGGAGAAGAGCGGGCGGGAGCTTTCGGCGACGCGGTTGGATGCCGATTTCTACAAGCCGCTCCGATTGACGGAGCTGTATCCGAAGATCACGCTGAAGGGGAGAGAGACGGTGGGCGGAAGCGAGGTTTATGTGTTGGAGGCTACACCAGCGGAGGGGAGTGCCGAACGATGGTATTTCGATGTCACAACCGGGTTGCTCAAACGAGTGGACGTGGAGCGCGAAGGGCCGCAGGGGAAGATCCCGTTGGAAGTATACTTAGAGGATTACCGCGAGGTGGATGGCTTGCGGTTGCCTTTCACGGTGCGACAGGTCTCTCCCGTGTTCTCCTTGATCCTCAGGACGGAAGAGGTGAAGCACAATGTCCCGATCGAGGGGGGCAAGTTTGCGAAGCCGGCATCGTGAGGAGTTTCCGAAGGGGAGTCATGTGAATATCGTCAAAGGGGGCATCTCCGTGATGAAAGGGCGATTGATCTTCGGCCTCAGCCTGCTGCTGGCGGCGTTGGTGCTCGTCGCCTCGGCGCAGATACATCAAGGGCGTCGCATCGTGACGCCGCGCCTTGTGACGGATGTCGCTGCCGTGCAGCCCGGGCGGGCGTTCACTGTCGGCGTGTATTTTCAGATCGAGCCTGGATGGCACATCTACTGGGAGAATCCGGGAGATGCCGGGCTGCCAATTCGCGTCACCTGGACCCTTCCCGAAGGGTTCCGCGTCTCGCCGCTTCGATGGCCGACGCCTCGGCGCTATACGGAATCGGGAGGGATGACAGCGTTCGGTTATCAGGATGAAGCGATGGTACTGGCGACGGTGATCCCGCCGGCGTCGCTTTCGGGCGAATCGGTCGTGCTGGAAGCGGCGGCGAATTGGCTCGTATGTAAGGAAGTGTGTCTCCCTGGTGCGGCGAAGCTTCAGCTCACGTTGCCCATCGGGCGGACGGAGCCGGGTCCTGAGGCGGAGCTGATCGCGCGCTTTGCGCGCGCCGTCCCGCAGCCGATGAGTCGGAGTTCGATTCGCGTCGTTAAAGTAGAGTGGACGCCGCAAGAGGCGCGTCGAGGAACGCTGCGCCTTGAACTCGCGGGACGCGTTGCGGTGCAAGAGTTCTTCCCGCGACGCATGAAAGGCGCGGCGATTCAGCATGGGGGGGTGAAGGTCTCCGGGCGTTCAATCCTCATCCCTGTGGAGCTGGACGCTCGGGAGACGATCGGCGATACAGTGAGCGGCGTCGTGGTGACGGAGCGAGGAGCGTATGAACTGCGCGCGACGCTCGGCTCTGCGTTCGCTCCGGTCGCTTCCGAAGGCGTCGAGTCCGCCAAGCCCGCTCCTGCTGAAAGCGAGGCGCGCGAGGAGAGGAATGAGCTCGAGATCGTGCCGGAGGGAAGCGCTGCAGGTGGAGCGAATTGGTTGAATCTGTCGTTCCGTGTGAGGGGGCCACAGGAGCGTTCGCACTCGCTGGTGATGATTTTGCTATTGGCACTGCTTGGCGGGATCATCCTCAATATCACGCCTTGTGTGTTACCTGTCCTTTCGATCAAGATTTTGGGCTTCGTGCATCAAGCGGGGGAAGACCACCGGCGCGTGCGTATGATGGGCATGAGCTTCGCCGCGGGCGTGCTCGTCTCGCTGTGGGCGTTAGCGCTCATCGTGATCGCCCTTCGAGCAACGGGTGAGCAGGTCGGGTGGGGCTTTCAGTTTCAGTCTCCGACGTTCGTCGTCGTCATCAGCACGGTGGTCTTCGTCTTCGCGCTTAGTCTCCTGGGCGTCTTCGAGTTTCGGAGTCCGAGCGTACGCTCTCGGTGGTTGGAGCAGCCGGGTCTAGTTGGCGCGTTCTTCAACGGTGTCCTGGCGACGACGTTGGCGACGCCCTGTACGGCGCCCTTTTTGGGGACGGCGGTGGGCTTCGCTTTCGCGCAGCCGGGGCGCATCATCTGGCTCGTCTTCACGGCGATCGCAGTGGGGTTGGCGCTCCCCTATGTCGTGCTCTCGTGGCATCCGCAGTGGCTTCGATTCGTTCCCCGACCCGGAGCATGGATGGTGCGGTTCAAGCAAGCGATGGGCTTTCTGCTGCTGGGGGCGTTGCTCTGGCTCCTGGATGTGTTGGGGAGTCAGCTGGGGGTGGAAGCCGTCATCTGGACGGGCGTTTTCCTTCTCTTTGTGGCCATCGCCGCGTGGATGATTGGGCAACTGGAGCCGCACACCTCATCGCGACGACGATGGGGAACATGGGGCATCGCGGCGGTGCTCGTCATTGGCGGTTATCTCTGGGCCTTCGAGAAAGAGCTGCGGTGGCGAGAGGCACGCGCGCTGGCGTCCGAGCAGTCGGCCACCCCATCCGCCGACGAGATCGAGTGGAAGCCCTTCTCGCTGGCGGACATCGAGCGACGCGTGCAGCGCGGGGAGACGGTCTTCATTGACTTCACCGCTGACTGGTGCTGGAACTGCAAGGTGAATGAACGAGCGGTCCTGCAGTCGGAGGCCGTTCGCCGAAAGATGCGCGAGTTGCGCGTGACGGCCATTCGGGCTGATTGGACGAATCGAAATCCGGAGATCACGCAGATGCTCAATAAATTCGGCCGATCCGGAGTGCCTTTCTACGTCATCTTCCCGGCCGGCCGATTGACCGAACCGATCACGTTGCCGGAGCTTCTGACGCCCGGATTGGTGATTCGGGCGCTCGAAGAAGCCGGACCGAGCCGAGTCGCCGGGGGGTGATTTGGCGATCCGATGGCTGGGCGTTGATGGGCCATCGGTTCTTCGGACAAGGAGGAGGCGTATGCGACTGGCAACACGCATGGCGCGTTTGGGGACGGAGACGGCTTTCGATGTCCTGGTTCGCGCTCGCGAGCTGGAGCGGCAGGGGCGAGAGGTCATTCATCTGGAGTTGGGCGAACCGGATTTCCTCACGCCGGCGCCTATCATCGAGGCGGCTTATCGTGCCTTGAAGGATGGTTGGACGAAGTACGGTCCCTCGGCGGGGCTGCCACAGTTGCGTGAGGCCATCGCGGAAGAGGTCTCGCGACGGCGTGGCATCCCCGTCACCCCGGATCAGGTCGTCGTCACGCCGGGAGCGAAACCGATCCTCTTCTTCTCGATCCTCGCCCTCATAGATGAAGGCGATGAGGTGATCTATCCGAATCCCGGATTCCCGATCTACGAATCCATGATCGCCTATGTGGGGGGGGTGCCCGTGCCGATCCCTCTTCGAGAGGAGCGCGATTTCGCTCTCGATGTGGAGGAGTTGATCAGCAAGATCACGCCACGGACTCGGATGATCATCCTGAACTCTCCCCATAATCCGACCGGAGGCGTGCTCGGATACGACGACCTGAAGGCGATCGCGGAAGCCGTCGTGGATCGAGACCTGATGATCCTGTCGGATGAGATCTACAGTCGCATCATCTTCGAAGGGGAGCACGTGAGCATCGCGCAGTTTCCGGGGATGTTGGAGAAGACGATCATCCTCGATGGCTTCTCCAAAACCTACGCGATGACGGGGTGGCGATTGGGCTATGGGGTCATGCGGGCGGATCTGGCGGCGCAGATCGCGAAGTTGCAGACGAATTCGACCTCCTGTACGGCCTCGTTTGTGCAGATCGCGGGGATCGAAGCCCTGCGAGGGGATCAAACGCCCGTCGCGGAGATGGTCGCCGAGTTCCGACGCCGACGGGATCGGATCGTCGCGGGATTGAACGCCATCGAGGGCTTTTCGTGCCGGATGCCGAAAGGCGCGTTTTATGTCTTCCCTAACATCACGCGGACGGGTTGGACGTCGAAGGCGCTGGCCGACTACTTGCTCGAAGAAGCGGGCGTCGCGTGTTTGGCGGGGACGGCCTTTGGGCAATATGGAGAGGGATACCTTCGCTTCTCCTACGCCAATTCCCTGGAGAACATCGAGCGCGCGCTTGAGCGCATCGCGCGCGCGATGGCAAAGGCGCGGGCCGTCGCGTGAGGCCGGCGGCTGGAAAACCCGGAGGAGGTGAGTCGCGGTGAGGCAGGTCTTGGCCGAGTACCTCGGGAAGACGATCGAAATTCACTACGGGGGACCTTCCGCCGTCCGGGGGACGTTGGAGACGATCGTAGATGGCGTCGCGCGATTGAAGGACGAAGAGGGAACGATCTTCTATGTCGCGCTCGATAAGATTCATGCCTTCTGGGAAGTTCGCGAGAAGGAGAAACCCCTGGGCTTCGTCGTGAAGTGAGGGATCAGCGCTCCGGACATTCGATGCGGAATCGCTCATCAGTGGGGGCGACGATCGCTCGACCGGCAGCCGCCTCGCGGCGGATGAAGGTGAGCAAAGCATCGCGAATCGTCACTCCGGTTGGAATGGCGGTTCGAGCCGCTGCGAGCATCGTATATCCACTCCCCCCTTGGTGCAGGTAGTCGGACGTCGCAAGCCGATAAATCGCATGCGGCTCGATCGAGCGGCCATTCACCAGGGCGCTTTTCAACTCTCCTCGACACGCGACGATCTGAACGCCGGAGAGAGCGTCAGTGATCCGCTCGTTGCCGCGGGCGACCAGATGGCGAATGATGGCCAGAAGCGTCTCACCGGAGATCTCCAGGACGACGATCTGGTTCTCGAATGGCATGACTTCGTAGATCATTCCCAGGGTGATCTTCCCGCGCGCGATCGGACGGCGCAGGCCACCGGAGTTTTGCAAGGCGACATGAACGGGTTCACCGGTGATCTGCTCCGCCGTATGCCGGATCACGTCGGCCACGAGGGCGCCGAGCGATCCTCCGCCGAGGCCCTTGATGAGGTCCTGATCCGCTCGCCCGATGACGGTACGCATCTCCGCGCGAAGACGTTCCCCATAGCGGGCGACCAGCTCTTTGACCATCTTGTCCTCGCCCGCGCTCGCATCCACACGAATGGGCGCGGGCTTGATCCGAATGTCAGCCGTCGGCAGCGTCTGAGGTTCTTGGGCGAAGACGCTCTGGCCTCCCGATAGCAGCAGGAGCGCTGCCGCGAGGTTCCATCGCCGTCGTCTCGTGATCTGCGATGCCCGCACGTTCGATTCCTCCTCGCTCGAAGTATAGCACAAGGTTCCGCGCTTGGAGGGGATTTGGTATAGTGCCGACGTTATGACGCTGCCGATGAAGATCGTCGCCTCGGTGATGGAGCCGACGCCGGAGCGCGCGCTAGCGCTCATGGAGCAGGTCGATGCCGTCGCGGATGGGATTGAGCTGCGCCTGGACGCGCTTGGGATCCCTCCGGCTGAAGATCCGACTTCGGTGCTCGCCTCGGCGATTGGCGCGACGTCGAAGCCGGTCATCCTGACCTATCGGCCACGCGATGAAGGAGGGGAGGTTGACGCGTCGCTCTCCGAGCGGTTGTCGTTCTGGTCGAGGGTGCTCGCGTGGACGGAGCGTCGGGTGGATGTGCGCGCGCGCCTCTTCTACGATTGGGAAGCGGATCTAGCCGAAGCGTTCCTTCATGCGGCGCAGCTCACACGAGCGCGCACCGGGCCGGTGCTCCCTTGGGAGCGGGTGATCGCCTCACATCATTGGGATGAAGCGCGGCCTGAGGTGGTCGAGGCGATATACGTGCGCCTGAGCGCGCTGCCGGCGCGCGTCCTGAAGCTCGCCATCTTCGCCCACGACATTGGCGACTCTCTGGTGATCTTTCGCCTTCTCGAACGCGCCCGGCAACAGGGGCGAGCGCTCGTGGGCATCGCCATGGGAATGGCCGGGCTCCTCACGCGCGTTTTGGGCGTGGCCTACGGAAGTGCGTTCACCTATGGGGCAGCGGTTGCCGGACGCGAAGCCGCTCCCGGACAGATCCCCGTCTCGGATTTGCGCACGCTCTATCGGGTGGCGGAGATCGGACGCCAGACGGCGATCGTCGGGGTGATCGGTCATCCCATCGGCCATTCGCTCTCGCCGCTTGTGCACAATACGGGTTTCCAAGCGCTCGGACTCGATTTCGTCTATGTGCCACTTGAGGTCGCGGCACTCGATCGCTTTATGCGCGAGTTCGTGCGACCGGAGACGCGGCAACTCTCCTGGCCCTTGCGCGGCCTGAGCGTCACAATCCCGCATAAGGTCGCGGTGATGGAGTTCGTGGATGAGGTGGATCCACTGGCGCGGCGCGTCGGGGCCGTGAATACGCTCGTCATCGAGGGCGAGCGACTGCGCGGGTATAACACCGATGTCACCGGGGGAGTGGAGCCACTCGCCGAGCGCATCGCTCTTGAAGGTGCGCGCGTGGCGATTGTAGGGACCGGTGGTGCCGCTCGCGCATTGGCCTACGGTGTGCGCGAGCGCGGCGCTCGCGTCTTGCTCTTCGGACGACGCTGGGAGCGCGTTCGCGAATTGGCAGCAGAAGTCGGCGCGGATGCTCACCCGCTCGATGAGTTGGCGGCCTGTGCGTTCGAGGTGTTGATCAACGCGACGCCGGTGGGGATGGCCGGATACCCGGAGCAAGAGTTGATTCCGGAAGCGGCCTTGCGCCATCGGCCTTTGGTCTATGACCTCGTCTACAATCCCAAAGAGACGTCGCTGCTGCACCGCGCCAAGCGCATGAACTGCCCGATTCTTTCCGGTGTCGAGATGTTCCTTCGCCAAGCGGCCGAGCAATTTCGGCTCTGGACGGGCGCGGAGCCGCCGCTTGATGCCATGCGTGCGCGCGTGTATACTGCCTTGAGTTGAACTTCGGAAGCTGTAAGAGGTGCATGCGGCGATGATTGAGATCAGGGTACCGGGTTCGACGTCCAATCTCGGAGCTGGATTCGATACGCTTGGGCTCGCGCTTCGCGTGTATCTGAAGGTTCGCGTGGAGAAGCTGAATGCCAGCGCGACGGCGCATCAGGTGACGGTGGAGGGCGTGGATGCGTCGCTCATCCCTTCGGATGAGAGTAATCTCATCGTGCGGGCGATGCACTTTGCGGGGGAGCGCGAGGGCATCGCCGTCCCGAAGGTGCGCCTCTGGATCGAAAATCACATCCCGGTCGCTCGGGGGCTTGGGGGAAGCGGCGCCGCCATCGTCGCCGGGCTCACGGCCTTCGAGGCGATGACCGGGCGCGTGCTCGGCGAGGAGAAGCTCCTGGCGTATGCGTATGCGCTCGAAGGCCATGCCGACAATGTGACGCCTTCGGTCGTCGGATCGCTTGTTCTGACATGTCAGACCGAGGACGGAAAGGTGCGATACCTTCAGGCCGAGTGGCCTCGAGAATTGAAAATCGTCGCAGTCGTCCCGAACGTCCCGCTGGCCACGGCGGCGGCGCGGAGTATCTTGCCTGAACGGATTCCGCTTCAGGACGTGGTCTTCAATCTCCAACGCGCGGCGCTCTTTTGGCCGGCCCTCGTGCATCGTCGGTTCGAGTTGGTGCGGGAGGCCATGCGCGATCGCGTACATCAACCGTATCGGCAGAGTTTGGTCCCTGGCCTGACTGAGGTCTTGCAGCTTCGCGACGTTGACGGTCTGGTGGGCGTGGCGTTGAGCGGCGCGGGCCCGACGGTCATCGCCCTCGCGTCGAGCAATTTCCAGAAGATCGCCGAGGAGCTGAGCGCCTGCTTCGAACGAAACGGTGTGTCCGCCGAAACCCTGATCCTGGATGTGGACACGACTGGGCGTACCGTCTCGCGGTCGGAGATCGAGGAAGAAACCTGACCGCATCTCTCAGCAGGAAGGGAGTGCTTCGCGAATTCCCTCAACGGGGGCATGCAGGGATCGCTCCTCTGGCTCCTCCTTCAAGAGCGCTGCCGAATCTTCTTGGGGGAAGGGGTCGCTCGGGAGCGTGAAATAGAACGTGCTGCCTGTGCCCGGCTCAGATTCGACCCAGATGCGCCCGCCGTGCGCCTCGACGATGCGCTTGCAGAATGCCAATCCCATGCCGCGTCCGGGGAATTCTCCCTCGGGATGAAGCCTTTGGAAGACGTGGAAGATGCGCTCCCGGTCTTTCGCTGCGATGCCGATGCCGTTGTCGCGCACGTAAAACGTATGCATGCCTTCGGCGGGGGGGAGGCACCCGATCTCGATCAACGGGTGTGGCTTGTCATTGAACGTGATCGCGTTCTCGATGAGGTGAAAGAAGACCAGGCGCAGATGGGCGGGATCAGCTCGGACGGTGGGCCAATGGCCGGTAAGAGTCAGGTGTGCACTTCGTCGCTCCAGGATTGGCTCGAGCGCTTCGCGAATCTCCTCAAGGAGTTGTCTCACGTCGGTCAGCTCCCGATGTAGCGCGTTGGTCGTGATGCGCGAGAGTTTCACGAGATCGCCGATCATCTCGCTCAGGCGCAAGGCCGAACTTTTGATCACGGCGAGATATTCGCCGGCGGATTCGTCCAACCGAGCGCCGGATTCTTCTTCGAGGAGCTGCACCGCGTTCACGATGATTTGAAGTGGCTGTCGGAGATCGTGAGAGACGACATACAGGAACAGTTCCTGCTCGTCCTGAGCGTGCCGAAGCGCCTGACGCGCGCGCTGGAGTTCCGCTGCGAGCCGTTCGCGCTCGCGTTCCAGAAGGTAGAGCCGTTCTCTCGCATCCAGGTCTTCAGAGAGCCGTTCGGCCCGATGTTGCGAGAGGACGAAGTTCCCCTGTCGGTCGAACAACGCGTGCGAGGAGAGCGCGACGGGGATGAGCGTCCCGTCCGATCGTCGTAGCGTGAGCTTTCCTTCGGTCACCCCTTGGGTCCTCACCTTTTGCAAGAGAGTCGAGAGCGATTCGCGCGCGGATTCCGGCACGAGCGCCGCCAGGGGAGTTCCGAGCAGTTCGGCTTTCCCATAGCCTAGGGCTTCGGTCATTTTCTCGTCGAGACTCCGCAGGATGCCTTCGGCATCGAGGAAAAAGGTGAAGGCCAATGGCATCTCTTTCGAAAGCGGGGTGTCCGCCGTCGTAGTCGGAATCGGGCGCGGGAGTTTTGACTGGCCATGGGCGGAGTGCGCGCGGTGAAGCGCGCGCAGTTGCGAGGGGAACACATGAAGCAAGCGTTTGAATGCCCGGGCGAGTTCGTCCATCTCCCGCAATCCGTAGATGCGCGTATTCGCAAGCCTGGCAGTGACGCGCAAGAGTTCGGTGGCGAAGATCTTGAAGGCTTCGATGACCCCAGCCGTTGAAGCGCCGCGCACGCGTTGAAGATCAAAGAGAGCACCGTCCGGTTTTCCTTGTTCTGGAGATGCGAGGAGTGGAGATCGTTCGGCCGCCTGTCGCAAGGCGCGCTCGACCAAAAGGAACGTCGGATGGACGCCAAAGAGCAGACTCAAGCACGGGCGCACGTGATGTCGAAAAGCTTCCTCCAACAGACGAGCGATCGGTTCGGCCTCCTCCGGGAAAGCGAGGGCTTCATCGAGCCGGGAGAGATCCAGGGGCGGGATCTCGTGGGCTGAGGAGCCGGAGAGGACGCGGGAAAGACGTGCGAGCAGGTCATCCCGCCTTAATCCCTTGACGATGAAATCCTCAGCGCCCACCTCCAATCCCCGCAGTACGTCCACGATTTGATCGCGCACGCTGTAGAGGACGACGGGAATGGCGCGCGTCGCTTCGTCTTCTTTCAAACGCCGGCAGACCTCGTAGCCGTCCATCTCCGGCATGTTCAAGTCCAGCAGCACGAGATCCGGTCGGCTCTCACGAGCGAGGGTGAGCGCCTGCGCGCCGTTGGTCGCCGCGATGACTTCATAGCCGGCTTGGCCGAGGATCCTCGCCGTGAGCTTCAGCTCGATCGGCGAATCGTCTACGACAAGAATGCGTTTCGTCATGTCTCCTCCTTCTCCGTCATCCTCCTCATGACCCTTTGCCTGGGAACGGCTTGAAGATCGCGCGGCTCACTTCCGCACAGGTTCGACGCATGGCTCCGACAGGATGCGCCCGATGGTCTCTAGGAGCTGCCGTGGGGTATACGGCTTCTGCAAGAAGTGCGTGTTCGTCAGATGAATGCCCTTTAAGCCGCCCTCCTCGGGGTTATATCCGGTGACGAGAAGGATGCGCGCCGTCGCATCTCGTTCCAAAATGCAACGAGCGGCCTCGATGCCTGTGACCTCCGGCATCAAGGCATCCAGGACGATGAGAGCGACCTCCGACCGATGTTCTTCGTAGAGCTTCAAGGCTTCTCTCCCGTTGCGCGCCTTCAGGACGCGGTAGCCGTGAGTGCGCAGGACTTTTTCTTCCAGATCGAGCAGAACGGGCTCATCGTCGGCGAGCAAGATGAGCTGATTTGTGCCCCGAGGTGGGCGCACCATCGCTTCTTCCTCTCGGCTTGCTGAACGTTCGGTGATCGGCAGGTAGATGTCGAAGCGACTCCCTTGGCCGAGCGCGCTCTGCACAGTGAGGAATCCGCCGTGCGCGCGCACGATCCCGTAGACGACCGAGAGGCCAAGACCCGATCCCTTCCCCACTTCCTTCGTCGTGAAGAACGGCTCGAAGATGCGGGCCTGCACTTCGGGGGACATCCCTATGCCCGTGTCAGCAACTGAGAGGCGCAGGTATCGGCCCGGAGGCGCATCGGGGGGAAGAGGCGGCGTGCCCGGCTGCGCGAGCGTCACAGACGCGCACGAGATCGTGAGCGTCCCCCCTTCGGGCATGGCATCGCGGGCATTCACCGCCAGGTTCATGATGACCTGCTGCAGTTGCACGGGATCGGCCTCCAGGTTCCCCACCCGTTCGGAGACGTCCAAGCGAATCGCGATCGTCTCTGGGAGGATGCGCCGAAGCAAGCCGACCATCTCGGTGAGGAATTCTCGCGGGTCGAGGACAGTGCGGTGGGCTTCCATGCGTCGGCTGAAGCTCAAGAGCTGGCGCACCAACCGCGCACCGCGTTGACCCAGAGTGAGCACGTTCCGCAGGAGCTCGGTGCGTGGATCTTTCGGCCCCAGTTCGCGCAACGCTAATTCGGTGAAGCCCAACATTCCCGTCAGGAGGTTGTTGAAGTCGTGGGCGATCCCGCCGGCCAATGCGCCCACAGCTTCAAGCTTCTGCGCCTGCAGAAGTTGTCGCTCCAGAGTCTTCTGCTCAGTGATGTCGCGCACCGTCGCCCGACACCCGCGATAGCTCCCCTGTTCATCGAATTCCGCCACGATGTTCATGCGCACGGGAAGGCGCGTCCCATCGCGCCGGATCATCTCCAGCTCCAGTTCGTGAATCGTCCTCTCCTGCGCAAGCCGAGGGAGCACATGCTCAAGCACGCGGCGTCCGCGCTCATCCGTCACATCGAAAATGGTGAGCCGTCCAATGATCTCCTCTCGTTGATAGCCGAGCCATCGTAGCTCTGTCTCGTTGATCTCCAGGAACGTGCCATCGGGCGCAAGCGTGTGATACCCATCGGGCGCATTATTGTAGAGATCGCTGTATCGCTCCTCCGATCGGCGAAGCGCTTCTTCTTTCTGCTTCAACTCAGTGATGTCCACGGTCACCGCCAGAGCGCCCATGAAAGCTCCCGCCTCATCCCGGAGGGGACTGACGGCGATGAGGAACGCCTTCGTCTCCCCTCCTTTCGTTCGCATCCTCACCTCATAACGGGAGCTTTCGCCTCTTCGGCGCCTCTCCGTCTCGGTGATGACAATGGGATGGTCCTCTTCCGGGATCAGAGAGAGAATCGAGCGCCCGATCAACTCCTCCTCCGCATATCCCAGCGAGCGCGCGAAGGCCGGATTCACATACCGAATGATCTCCTCCGCATCCACGATGAGGATCCCTTCTTGAGCGAGTTCCACAAGCCGGCGGTATTGCTCCTTCATCCGATGGGTCGCTTGATGCAGCTCTTCCAACTCATGGTGTCGGCGTCGGAGCGCCTCGTGATACGCGCGGAGTCGAAGGACCATGTCGTTGAAAGCGCGGGCCAGCTCGCCCAATTCGACGAGGCGCGGGATGCGAACGCGCGCGCTCAAGTCTCCGTGTTGAATTTGCCGTAAGGCCATCGCTAGGCGGCGGATCGGAATGGTCACCGCCTGATCCAAGATCAGGAAGATCAGGAGGGCGAAGACCGCGCCGTTGAAGGCATGGATGAGGAGGCTGACGCTCAGGTGCGTCTTCAAGCTCGCTTCAATGGGCGCCAGATCGAAAGCGAGCACGAGGGCGGCGGTCGCTCCCGCCGTGAAATATTGCTCCGCCGTCGTCGAAATCGGCGCGACGGCGAGATAGAGGACGTCATTGGAGAGCGGCTGACAGAGGACGCGCCGCTCCTCCAGGGCCCGCCTCACCACGGGGAACGCGTCCGGAAGAATAGCGCGGATTTCCTTCCCGAGCAAATCGGAGCGATAGGCTGCCAAGACGCGTTGTCGTTCGTCGAGGAGAACGGCGTGTTTCACGCGGCGATCGCTGGCCACGCTCTCGATCATCGCGCGCAACGTCCCGTAATCTTTGCGGGCGAGGAACACTTGGATCGGATGGCGCAAGCTGCTCGCCAGAGCATACGCATCCGCGTGTACTCGTTCTCGCGCCATGCGCTCCTGCGTGTGATAGTCCAGCAACAATAGCATCCCTGCTAACAGGAAGACGCCGGCGAACGTGATGAACGCCAACGTCACCGAGAGCGAAGGGGCAAATCGGCTTCGTGCTCCTTCCCTCATGGGCGTTCTCGAATGAGCGTGAGATCGAAGAGACGCGTGACGTCCCCGACCTCACGAATGACGTTCAAGCGACGGTGATTTTCGGCGAGCTGCCGCCACGTCGCCAATGCGGCAGGAGTGCCGAGTGCGCGAAAGTTCTCCTCCCAATCGAGGAAGCGAACGCTTCTCAGCATCGCCCTCGCGTCCTCTCCTGAGACCGACCAGCGCTCGGCGAAGAGGCGCGCGATCTCTTCTGGATGCTCGCGACCGTATCCCACAGCGCGAAAATAAGCGCGCAGCAGCCGCCGACACTCCTCGCGCCGTTCCCGAAGCAGGCGCTCCTGAATCGAAAGGACATCCACGATCTCCCCAGGCAGCTCGCGACTCGTGAAGAGGACGTTCGCCCGCGTTTGGCGAACCGTGGGCGTCAGCCATGGCTCGAAAGTCAATAGGGCGTCGATCTCGCGCTGGAGGAACGCGCGTTGGCCGTCAGCGGGGGAGAGGTTCACAAGGCGGACCTCGCCCTCCTTCAGCCCCAGGCGTTCGCGCAGGCGCGCCCAGAGATAGCCTCCGACGCCCCACTGGCTGATGCCCACGCTTTTGCCGCGCAGCTCGCCAATCGTTCGGATCTCCGGCTGCGCGATGAGGCCTTCGGCGCCTTCGGAGTATGCGAGTAGAGCGATGGCCCTCACGCTTTTCATCCGCTGCGCCAGTTGCAGCAGGCCACTGAAACTGCTGGCCAACGCATCGAGCCGACCGGCTTCGTAGGCTTGAACGGCTGCTGAAAAGGAGCTGAATTCTCTGAGCTCCACCACTACGCCTTCCTTTTGAAAGAACTCTTGCCTTTCGGCCACCTCGAAAAAGATGTGTCCGGGGAAGGGGCTATATCCGATACGGATCGGACTCGGTGCAGGCTCCCGGCAACTGCCGCCAAAAAGCGCGAGTGCGAAAAGGATCGCCTTGAGCCCGTGACCAAAGAGCCTTTGAGATGCCCCCCTCCACGCACCGAATTCGGCATTCCACCCCCTGAGCACCAAGCGTTCATCCACACAAAGTCATACACTTCCCTCTCACGAGGGCTTTGGCGAACCCTCACTATTTTCGGCAGGGCGATCGGCAGGGACAATACGGCGTTCGCCGGATTTTCGGGGCAGCAAGGACCGGAAAAGAAGCGCCCGCGAGCGATCCTGTGCCAGTCTTATTTCGCAACGGCCCGGACCAAGTCGCGCCCGCGCTTTCCCCACCCGAGGCGGCCGTTGAGGAGAAGGCGCGATCACGCTTTATCTCTTTCCCGGCCCGTAGAGGATCCGTCCCGGACGAGCCCCCGTATGCTGCCCATCCTGGATGACGAGGACGCCGTTGACGAGCACGTGGCGAATTCCCTCGGCGTACTGGTGCGGGTTCTCGAACGTCGCGCGATCCGCGATCCGTTCGGGGTCGAAGATGACCAAGTCCGCTGCCAGCCCCGGTCGAATCACGCCGCGATCCCAAAAGCCAAAGGCCTGTGCCGGAAGGCTCGTCATCTTGCGGATAGCTTCCTCCAAAGAGAGGAGCCTCTTCTCTCGTACGTATCGGCCGAGAACACGGGCGTTGTTCCCATAGCCCCGAGGGTGCGGCACGCCTTGCCCCGGCTCCAGGATGCCCGCATCGGATGCGATCATGGTGAACGGTTGCCGTAGGATGTGCTCGACGTCGCGCTCGTTCATCTTGTGATAGACCATCTGCACGCGCGCTTCGCTGGCCAGGAACATCTCGATGATCTGTTCGGCCTGTTCCTCGACGCTCGCTTTTCGCCGGGCGAGCCGCGTGATTTCGGCGATATTCTTGCCGTTGAAGCTCGGGTCAGGGCGATATTGGGCGACATAGGCGTAGGCGTAGTCCTTGAACCCCTGATCGCGGATGGCGCGAATCATCTCTCGCTTGATGCGCTCGCGCAATTTCGGATCGCGGAGCCGTTCGACGGCCTTTGCCCGGCCGCCGTCGTGCACCCAGCTTGGCAAGAGCGTCTCCAGGCCTGTGCTGGAGGCCGGGTACACATATTGGTCAACGGTCACCGGAAGCCCCCGGGCGCGCGCCTCCTGGACGAGCTGGACCGTCCGGCGGCTCTCTCCCCAGAGCTTCTTGCTCGATACCTTGAAGTGGGAGATTTGCACGGGCACGCCCGCGCGTTCGCCGATAGCGATCGCCTCTTGGATCGCCTCCAGGACGCCATTGCCCTCATCGCGAATATGGCTGGCGTAAATGCCTCCGTACCGAGCGACGACGCGGGTGAGTTCGAGGATCTCGTCCGTCTGGGCATAGGTCCCGGGGATGTAAATGAGTCCGGTCGAAAGGCCAACGGCGCCCTCTCGCATCGCCTGCTCGACGAGCTGCTTCATCCGCTCCAGCTCTTCGGGAGTCGGTTGCCGCGCGTCCTCGCCCATCACAGCGCGACGGATCGAGTTGTGTCCGATGAGCGTCGCCAGGTTGATCGAAAGGCCCTGCTCCTGCAAGCGGCGGAAGGCGTCTCCGATGGGGAGCCAGGAGCCTCCGCAATTCCCCGTCACGACGGTCGTCACGCCCATGTGCAGGAAGTTCTCGGCTGTCGGTCGGCGCAAAATCCCCCCTTCCACATGCGTGTGCACATCAATGAAACCGGGAGCGACAATGAGCCCCTGCGCGTCGAGGACGCGTGCCGCTTCCTCCGGTTGAATCCGTCCGATCGCCGCGATCCGCCCTTCGCGAATCCCGATGTCGGCGATGAACCACGGATTCCCTGTCCCGTCCACGATGCGTCCGTTTTTGATCACCAGATCGTAGGCCGGAGCCGCCGCCCGCGCGGCCGACCAGAGGATGATCGCGCTCAAAATCCACAGCGCCCATGTTCGCCTTCGCATCGCTCACCTCCTCAGTGTGGAGTTGGGAGGAAAAAAATATACTCGCTCTTCTCGCCTCTAGCCACATCGGGCGAGAAAAACAGGCACCCCGGCTCCAAGAGGGGGCGTGTTCATTTGAAACCCAGCGGGGAGCGCACGTTCAAAAGCTGCGCGAATGGCTCCGACGCTCTTCTCTCATCGGCGGAGGATCATCCAGAGCCCAGCCGCGATGAGCACTCCACCGAACAACCGCTCGAGGGTCGTGCCCTGAAGGGAGATGGAGAGGCGGGCTCCCCAGTATGCGCCGATGAACAGCCCAGCGGCTAGGAGAGCGGCATATCCGATGTGAATGTATCCATCGCGGTAGTACTGGAGCGCCCCGAGGAATCCAACGGGCAACAGCAAGGCGGCGAGACTCGTCCCCACGGCCTCGTGGGGGGAGAGCCTGAGGCCATACATCAAGATCGGGACGATGAGGATTCCCCCTCCAACGCCGAACATCCCCGAGAGCAAACCCGCTCCGACGCCGAGCACCAGCACGAGAAGATGCTTCATAAGCGCCATCCTCCCCGCGAAGGTCTTGGACCTAGAGCATAACAAGAGATCGGGCGAGGGACAATTCTTCCCGCTCGTGCCCAGCGAGGCGAGTGCTTCTGTTAAGGCGTCTTGAGGATCACTTCGCCTTCGGCAAGGCCATCGAGGACTTCCACGTGCATTTCGTCGCGCGCGCCGAGGCGCACCGGGCGTTCGATCCACCAATCCTTTTGCCTCACCTTCACGAACGTGCGGCCTTCGCGCGTGATGACGGCACTTGTGGGAATGGTGAGGACATTCTCCCTCTTGGCCAGCTCGATGAGGACGTCCACGCGCAAACCGATGACGAGCCGTCCGCGCGCGGCCGGATCGAGTTCGATCCATGTCTCCAGGACCTCGCGATCGCGCTTCTCGGCGGGATCATCGCCCAAGAGCGTCTTTCGACCCACGGCTGCGCCGATCTTCACGACACGTCCGGTGAAGACCTCACCGCGGTAGGCATCAGCAGTGATAAAGGCCGGAGCGCCGAGGCGAATCTTTGCGACGTCAGTCTCGTCGATCTCAGCGCGGACGCGGAGTCGGGAATCGTCGGCCATGGAGAGGACCGGCTGCCCGAGCATCTCCGGGCGCACGATCTCGCCCGGGCGCATGAAACGCCGAAGGATGAGCCCCTCGCAAGGGGCACGAAGGCGTGTGCTCTCATAGTGCGCCTCGGCTTCGCGCACGCGCGCTCGCGCCAAGCGAACTTCGGCTTCGGCAGCGGCGATCTCTTCAGGGCGGCTTCCGGCGAGGACGCGCTCGTAGTGCTGTCGCGCGGCTTCCCAGCGGGCGTGAGCCGTTCGCCACTCTCGTTCGGCCAGCTCCAGCTCCTCGCGGGAGAGAATGCCGCGCTCGTGAAGCCGCTGAGCGCGTTGATAGGCAGCATCGGCGTGCGCGGCGATGGCGCGCGCTTCTTCGACCGCCGCACGCGCCTGCTCCTTCTCCTCGGCGCGGGCTCCAGCCCGCAAAAGGGCCAGTTGCGCTTCGGCCTTAGCCAGAAAAGCGCGTTCGGCCTCCAGACGCGCCCATTGCTCCGCGTTCTCCAACTCGGCGAGGACTTGCCCTTGACGGACGCGCTCGCCTTCTTCAACGAAGATGGCCCGAATGCGGCCCGGGACTTTGAAGCTCAGCAGAATCTCTTCAGAGGCACCCTCCACGCGCCCATTGGCGGCGATGCGCCAGTGAATCCGTCCGCGGCGCACACTCGCCGTCGGCAAGGGGTCCCGCTGGTTCCGAATGAGATACATGCCCAGGGAAGCCAGAAGCGTTAGCAGCAGAAGCATTCCGCCGAGTCGCGTTCGCGTGATCATCTTCCCTCTTTGCCAGAGACGACTTCCCGAAGGTCGCCAGTGCTCTCGCGAGCGACGATACTCCCATCTTCCATGAAGAGGACGTCATCGGCGAGGTCTCGCACGCGCGGATCATGCGTGACCATGAAGACGAGTCGTCCTTCGGTGTGCGCCAGATCGGCGAGAAGCTCCACGATCTGTCGGCCCGTCCGGGAGTCGAGCATGCCCGTCGGCTCATCGGCCAGAATGATCGGTGGATCTCCGGCGAGGGCGCGCGCCAGGGCGACGCGCTGCTTCTCCCCGCCGCTCAAATCCCGGGGGAGGAAATGGAGACGCTCGCTGAGGCCCACGCGGGCGAGCAAGGTGAGAGCACGCCGCCGCGCCTCCCGCCCGTTGATTCCCTTCAAGTTCAGTGCCAACTCGACGTTCTCCACGGCCGTCAGCGCCGGAAAGAGGTTGAACGTTTGAAAGACGAAGCCGATGTAGCGCCGTCGCAGAGGCGGCAACGTCCGTTCATCCAAGGCCGAGATTTCGCGCTCGAAGAGGAAAAGGCGTCCCTGCGTCGGCTTCAGCAAACAACCCATGAGCATGAGCAACGTCGTCTTGCCACTGCCGGAGGGGCCCATCAGGAGGACGAAGCGCCCTCCTTGTAACTCCAAGCTCACCTCGCGCACGGCGACCACGGCTGAGGTGCCATCGCCGTACACCTTGCTGACCCGATCGAGAACGAGCCACGGCGCGCTCATATGATTCAACTCCGGAAGACGAGTGCTGGATCGAGCTTCGTGACCTTGTAGATCGAGAGGATCGAAGCGCCGATGCACATGAGGAGCGTGAGCCCGAAAATCCCTGCGAGGACTTCGAGGGGGAGATAGGCCTCCAATCCCGCCCGCCGCGCCACATTCAGAAACGCACGCGCCAGCAACATGCCCGTCGCATAGCCGACGGTGGCCATGATAAGAGCTTGCGCGATGATGATGCGATAGAGATCGGCGTTGGATGCCCCGATGGCCTTGAGCGTGCCGAACTCTTTGAGATGCTCCATAGTGGAGGCATAAATCGTCTGCCCCACGATGACCGTTCCGACTAATAGACCCAACAGAGCCGTGCTCAACAGCGCGATCCCAGCCCCCGTCACGAGCAGCCAATATCGCCGCGACTTCCAACTGAATTCGCGCTTGGTATAGACGTCCACGCCTGTGAGCGTCCGCGCCAGATGCTCCTTCACTTCCTCGATCGAAAAGCCCGGGGCGACCTTCACCAGGATGTAGACCGTTTGCCCCGGGGGGATGAACGAGAGTTTGAGCGCGTTCTTGAACGAAGTGAAGACGAAGGGGCTGCCGACGAAGGATTTCGCCCCGCGCGTGATCCCCGCGATGCGCGCCCTTTGCCCGATGATCTCCACCTCATCGCCTACGCGCGGGAAGCCCAAGCGCTCCCGATCCGCCTCGTCAATGAAGATTTGTGTGAAGTACTTCACATCATCGAGATTCCCTTCGACGATGTCCCACGGCGCTCCGATCCGCGTCTCCGGATTGAAGCCGATGACCTGGATGGTCTCTTGTCCGCCGTCGGGCATCTTCCAGTAACTGAAGCCCATGAGAAACCTCTCCGCCCAGAGGACACCCGGGACACGCCGCGCTTCGTAGAGCTTCTGTTCGGAGAAGGGGAGGCCGAAATCGAAATTCTTCAGGTTCTTCGCCGTGATCCAGATATCGGCTTCAATATGATCAATGAGGACGGAGGCATTGGTCATGAATTTCAGGAAGAACCCGATCTGCAGGGTCATGAGCACGACGGCGAACTGAATGCCAAGCAGGGCGACCACAAATCGAACGCGATCGTGAAACAGATTCTTTCTCGCCAGCGAGACCATCGTTGCCTCGACCCGTTCGCCTCCGCGCGCCTCTCATGCCTCAAGTATACGCGAGGGCCGTCGCGCGGGAAAAGGCGGGCCCTTGCCTTCGGCAGGAGGACGGCGTACATTAATGGCGACAGGAAGGCCACGCCGAGGACGGAGGAGCGGGGTATGATCACGGCAGCCGACCTCAGAGCGGGCATGGTGATTAAGATCGAGGGCGAGTTATATCGCATCATCGAGGCCGAATACCACGCCGGTGGCGGACAATTCGGCGGGATGATGTTCGCCAAGGCGCGGAACCTTCGGACCCACCACATCAAGGAGTGGCGCTTCCATCCCGATGAGAAACTCGAGGACGTGATGCTCGAGCGCCAGGAGATGGAGTATCTCTACACCGATGGCGAGGACTTCTACTTCATGAATCCGGAGACGTTTGAGCAGATCAGTCTCCCGCGCGAGGCGATCGGGCATCGCGAGCGATTCCTGCAGCCGAACATGCGCATCCCCGTCGAGATGTACGACGGCGTGCCGGTGAACGTCGTCTTCCCGGAGGTCGTGGAGTTGAAAGTCGTCTCGGCCCCACCCGGATTGCGCGAGCATGAGACGAGCACCTATAAGACCGTGATTCTGGAGAACGGCATGGAGGTGCTCGTCCCGCAGTTCATCAAGGAGGGGGAGATCGTGCGCATCGAGGTGGAGACGGGGAGATATCTCGAACGGGTGCGCGAAGTGCGGAAGCCGGGGACGTGACCGAAGCGCCACTCCGTGCGCGGGCTTCGGGAGAAAAGGGAGGGAGATCATCTCGCAAGGAGGAACGCCAATGGGGAGAAACGTTTTTCGATACGCGGTGTGCCTGGGCGTCTTCCTGTTCCTGCTGTCGGGGGTGCGGTCGCCGCTCGTGCTCGTGCAGGAGCGCGCGGCCCCTTCAACCCCTCTGAAGGTAGGGGATCCGGCCCCCGATTTCACGCTGCCGGATCAGGAGAATCGTCCCGTGCGCCTCTCGGACTTTCGGGGGAAGAAGAATGTTGTGCTCGCCTTCTATGTCCTCGCCTTCACCGGCGGCTGAGCGCGCGAGCTGAAGGCCTATCAGGATGATGTGGCCAAATTCGAAGCGATGGAGACGCAGATCTTGGGCATCAGCGTGGACAGCCCCTTCGCCAATAAGCGCTTCGCCGAGGACTTAGGCATCACCTATCCGCTGCTCAGCGACTTCCAACGAAAGGTCTCTCGGCTCTACGGCGTCTTAGATGAAGAACGCGGCGTGGCCCGTCGCACGACCTTCGTCATTGATCGGGAGGGGATCATTCGCTATATTGAACAAGGTGCCTCGGCCATTGATCCCTCGGGCGCGCGCCAAGCCTGCCAAATCCTGAGTGGGAAGGAGAAACGATGAAATTCGCGACGAAAGCGATCCACATCGGGAGCGAGCCGGACCCGACGACGGGGGCCGTGAGCGTCCCCATCTACCAGACCTCAACGTATGCGCAGGAGGGGTTGGGGAAGCACAAGGGCTATGAATATGCGCGCACGCAGAATCCGACGCGCTTTGCTCTGGAGCGATGCTTGGCCGCGTTGGAGGGGGGAACGGCGGCCTTCGCGTTCGCTTCGGGCATGGCGGCCATCAATGCGCTCGTGGAGGCCTTCTTGCGCGCAGGCGATCACGTGATCGTCTCGGAGAACGTCTACGGCGGGACGTTTCGGCTGTTCGAACGCGTATGGCGGAAGTACGGCGTGGAATTCAGTTACGTGGATACGCGCGACGTGACGCGGGTGGAGCAAGCGATCCGGCCGGAGACGCGGATGGTTTTCTTGGAGACGCCGACCAATCCCCTGATGATCTTGGCCGACATTCGCGCCATCTCGGAGTTGGCGCGTCCGCGGGGCATTCGCGTGGTCGTGGATAATACGTTCATGAGCCCATACTTTCAGCGACCTCTGGAGCTGGGGGCCGATGTGGTCGTGCATTCGACGACGAAGTATTTGAACGGCCACAGCGACAGCGTCGGCGGCGCGCTCGTCGTGCGGGATGCGGAAGATGCCGAACGGATCAAGTTCGTGCAGAACGCCGCTGGGGCGATCCTCTCACCGCTGGACGCCTGGCTCGTGCTGCGGGGGATCAAGACCTTGCCGCTGCGAATGCGGCAGCACGATGAGAACGGACGGGCAGTGGCCCGCTTCTTGGCCGAACATCCGCGCGTCGAGCGCGTCTACTATCCCGGGCTGCCGTCGCATCCGCAGTATGAGTTGGCGCGACGCCAGATGTCGGGATTCGGCGGCATGGTCGCCTTCGACGTCGGTTCGCTGGAGAAAGCGCGCACGGTGTTGGAGAACGTGCGCCTCTGCGCTTTGGCTGAGAGTCTGGGGGGCGTCGAGACGCTCATCTCGCATCCGGCGACGATGACGCATGCCAGTGTGCCGCCCGAAGAGCGCCAACGCCTGGGCATCACGGAAGGTTTGATTCGGATCTCGGTCGGATGCGAAGATGTCGAAGATATCCTCGCCGATCTCGATCAAGCGCTCGCGCGTCTCTGATGACCTGCGCGCGACGGCTCGAAATCGCGGAATGGAAGCCGTATAATGTCCCGTATGAGGGATGAGCCGCGGGTGGTCGTCGAATGGCATGCCTTGACGGATGTCGGGCTCGTGCGACCGAACAACGAGGACAATTTCCTCATTCTCGATGTGGGAAAAGGGGTGTACTGGACGGCGGCTGATGGGGCGCGCGTGCCCGAGCACGTCGGGCGCTTCGAGGTCGGCGCATCCGGTCTAGTGCTCGCCGTATCTGACGGCATGGGAGGAGCCTTGGCCGGGGAGGTGGCCAGCCATCTGGCCGTCGCGACGGTCGCTCGCTTGATGCATCGCTTTGACACGAGACCCCCGTATGTGCAGCTCCCGTTCTCCGAGCGCCTGCGTCTGGCTCTGGAGCAAGCGAATCGCCTCATCTACGAGAAGAGCCAAGAGCATCCGGAGCTCGCGGGCATGGGGGCGACCTTCACCACGGCGGCGTATCATCGCGGATGGCTCTATCTCGGGCAGGTGGGGGACAGCCGCGCATACCTAATTCGCGCCGGACGAATCCGTCAGCTCACGAAGGATCAATCGCTCGTGCATCGTTTGGTCGAGGCGGGATTCCTCACCGAGGAGCAGGCCGAGCGGCACATCTATCGGAACGTGATCCTGCAAGCCCTCGGAGCACATCCGCACACGGTGATCGTCATGGATCGCCTGCAGCTGCGGCGAGGGGATCGTGTGCTGCTCTGCAGCGACGGCCTCTCCGGCAAGGTCGCGGCTTCGGAGATGCAAGAGATCATCCTCGGCGCGTCGGATGTGGCCGAAGCGGCTGAAGCGCTCGTGCGCCTGGCCAAGGAGCGCGGGGGAGACGACAATATCACCGTGTTGCTCGCCACATTCGGCGGTGAGGCTTTACCGGACGCGCAGGAGGGGGAAGACCTCATCCTCCTCCATGTAGAGCGGGATGATCGGCTCCCGGACGTCGTGGACCCGGAGCTGTGGGATGAACTCGTTCGCTTCGTCCCCACGGTCTCCGCATCGGTTGCTGATGCTTTGCAGGCTCTCCGCACCGCGGCGAGCGCGTCGGAGTCCCCTAACGATCCGCATGAGATCGCCGAAGACCCGTCGGGTGAGGAGCGCGGCGTTGCGTCGCGCACGGTCGCGCGTGCGCTGCTTGTCCTTCTACTGCTTTTGTTTCTCGGCGCCGTGCTCTCGACGCTCTGGTATTTCTCGGTGCGCGAGCGTCGACTGGACGAAGAGGAAGGACCGGCCCTCGTTCTACACTGGGCGGCGATCCGCTGAATGAGGTCTGCCGGTCGAAGGAGCGGCCCGGCATGCGCAAAGGCGCTTCGACGACGGCTCCTGAAGATTCCCTGAGGAGGAGAGGACGACGATGATGGAGGCGCAACAGAAGCTACAGGTCAAGCTCGACGAGGAGATGAAGCGCAGCTATCTCGACTATGCCATGTCGGTCATCATCGGTCGCGCCTTGCCGGACGTGCGCGATGGATTCAAGCCCGTGCATCGGCGCGTCCTCTGGGCGATGTATGAGATGGGGAACACGCACGACAAACCCTTCAAAAAGAGCGCGCGCGTCGTCGGCGACGTCATCGGAAAATACCATCCGCATGGGGATGCGGCGGTCTACGAGACGATCGTGCGCTTGGTACAACCCTTCTCCATGCGTTACCCCCTCATCGAGGGGCAGGGGAATTTCGGGAGCCTTGATGGCGATGAGCCGGCGGCCATGCGCTACACCGAGGTCCGGCTCGCGAAGATCGCTGAGGAGGTCCTGGCCGATATTGAGAAGAACACGGTGGACTTTCAACCGAATTACGACGAGTCGTTGAAGGAGCCGACGCTGCTCCCCGTGCGGTTCCCGCAGCTTCTGGTCAACGGCAGCTCCGGCATCGCCGTGGGGATGGCGACGAACATCCCTCCCCACAATCTGAGCGAAGTGATCGAAGCGACGATCTATCTCTTGCAAAATCCGGAGGCGACCGTCGAAGACCTGATGCGCTTCATCCCAGGGCCGGATTTCCCGACCGGAGGCTACATCTACGGACGCGAAGGGATTCGGCAAGCCTATCTGACGGGCCGGGGGATGATCATCATGCGCGCTCGCGCGGCCATTGATCGCGTCGGGCGCGGATCCTCGCAGCGGGAGGCGATCGTCGTCACCGAGATCCCGTATCAGGTGAGCAAGGCGAAGCTGATCGAGAAGATCGCCGAGTTAGTTGCCGAGCGACGCATCGAGGGGATCGCCGATCTGCGCGACGAATCGGATCGCGAGGGCATACGCATCGTCATCGAGTTGAAGCGCGAGGCCGTGCCGCAGGTCGTCCTGAACAAGCTCTACAAGCTCACGCCCATGCAGGAGACCTTCGGCGTCATCAATCTGGCGATCGTCAATGGGCAACCGAAGGTCCTCAATCTTTTGGAGACGCTTCAGGAGTTCATCGCCTTCCGGCGCGAGGTCGTGCGACGACGCACGCAATACGAGTTGCAGCGGGCGGAAGCTCGGGCGCACCTCCTGGAAGGCCTCAAGCGCGCGCTCGATCGCATAGACGCCATCATCACCCTCATCCGCCGCTCGAAATCGGGTAAGGAGGCGCGCGAGGCGCTCATCCGACAATTTCGCTTCTCCGAGGCACAGGCGCAGGCCATTCTCGACATGAAGCTCGAACGCCTGACGAATCTGGAGCGGCAGAAGCTCATCGAGGAGTACGAGGGGATCATCAAGAAGATCGCTGAGCTGAAGGAGATCCTGAGTAGCGAGCGCACTCTGCGCAACGTGATCATCCACGAGCTGCGGGCGATCCAGAAGGAGTTCGGCGATGCCCGGCGGACGCAAATCGTGGATGAGGAGGCAGAGTTCAAGCTGGAGGACCTCATCCCCGATGAGGAAGTCGTCATCACGGTGAGCCATAGCGGATTCATCAAGCGCACTCCCCTTTTGGCCTTCCGACAGCAAGGGCGCGGCACGCGCGGCCGCTCGGGGATGCTGACGCGCGGCGAGGATTTCGTCACCAAAGTCTTCGTCGCCTCCACGCACAGCACCGTCATGGTCTTCTCCGATCGGGGAAAGGTCTATAACATCAAGGCCCATGAGATTCCCGAAGCTCAAGCGGCCAGCCGCGGGCGCGCCATCACGAATCTCGTCTACATGTCAAGCGAGGAGAAAGTCGCGGGCATCGTCGCTGTCCGGCAGTTCGTCCCGGATCGATACGTCGTCATGGTCACGCGCAATGGGGTGATCAAGAAGACGGCGCTCTCGGAGTTCGATTCGCTGCGAGCGAGCGGCTTGATCGCGATGACGGTGGACGAAGGCGATGAGCTGATCGCGGTGGAGCTGACCGATGGGCGGAAGAAGATCTTCCTCGCGACGCGCCAAGGGATGGCCATCTGCTTCGATGAGAGCGATGTGCGACCGATGGGGCGGCAAGCGCGTGGCGTGCGTGGAATTGACCTGCGGGAGGGGGATTACGTGGTGAGCGTCGCGGCCGTTCGCGGAGACGAACAGATGCTCACGATCACCGAGAAGGGCTTCGGTAAGAAGACGTCGCTGGAGGCATATCGCGTCCAGGCGCGCGGTGGCAAGGGGGTGATCAACGTCCGCACGACCGAGCGCAACGGCCGGGTCGTCGCCGTCATGCCCGTGCGCGAAGACGATGAGGTCATGCTCATCACGACGCAAGGGAAGATCCTCCGCTTGGAGGTCTCTGAGATTCGCGAGACCGGACGTGGCACGCAAGGCGTCCGCTTGATCAAACTCGCCGCCGATGACCTAGTCGCCTCGGCCTCGCTCGTCGGTCGCGAGGAAGAGGAGGAAGCGACAACCGGCGCATGAGTCGGGAGGCACCTGCGACTTCACCCGAATATCTGCAAGCGATCGCTTGCTTTAACGCGGGCGAGTATTTCGCCGCGCACGAGTGGCTGGAGATCCTGTGGCGTCGTTCGGTGGGGACGGAGCGACACTTCTATCACGGGCTGATTCAAGCGGCCGTCGCGCTTCATCACTTTCACCGGGGCCATCGGCGAGCGGCTCACCGCCTAGCCGAGCGCGCCCTGACGCATCTGGCCGAAGTGCCCACGCCCTTTCGTGGGCTCGACGTCGCCGACTTCGCCGAACAACTTCGCCGATTCTTCGAGCGTCCGGAGCAAGCGCCCGTTCCGCGGATCCTCCTCGGACGACCGGAGGCTACCGAGCGCAGGTGAGCGCGCGCCCGCCGTCAATGCTGACGGTCGCGCCCGTGATCCAACTCGCGCGATCGCTCGCCAGAAAGAGGATGAGGTCGGCGACTTCGTGCGGTTCCCCCACGCGCCCGAGCGGATGCGTCGTCTTGCTCCGTTCCAGGAAGGCTGCGTACTCCTGCTCGCTCATCCCCCCGGCCCGGTGTAGATTCGTCCGCACGACGCCGGGATTGACGGCGTTCACCCGAATCCCCTTCGCCGCCAGTTCCAAAGCCGCGCATCGCGTGAGGTGATCGAGCGCCGCCTTGCTCACGCAATAGGCGAGCACGCCCGGAAACGAGCGTAGTCCCGTGACGCTGGAGACGTTCACGATCGAGCCGCGCGTCTTCTCCAGATGTGGGACGGCGAGCTTCATCAGGTAGAAGATCGAGCGGAGATTGATCCGCATCGTCTCATCCCACAACTCCAGAGATGTCGTCTCCAGGCTTCCGCTCTTGAGGATGCCGGCCGCGTTGACGAGCACATCCAAGCCGCCCATCCATTCGACGGCGCGCTCGATGCAGATTTCGCATTGACGCTCATCGGCGAGATCGGCCACGATGACGTGCGCGCGGCCGGGATGACGGACGGCGATCTCGGCGAGTGCCGCCTCCCGACGCCCGACCAGTGCGACTTCGGCACCTGCCTCTAAGAAGCGCTCGGCCGTCGCCTGGCCGATGCCGCTCGATGCGCCCGTGACGAGCACGCGCTTGCCCTTCATCTCAAGTCTCATCGTACGCTCTCCTTCCCTCATCGCATCGGGACGAAAGGGACTTCCACGCCGTCGCGCTTATAGACGATGCCGCCTTTCATGACGAAGTCCACCTGCTTGAGCCGCGTGATGTCTTGCCGTGGATCGCCTCGCACGGCAATGAGGTCGGCGAGCTTCCCCGGCTCGATCGTCCCCAGTTCGTTCTCCACGCCGAGCAATCGCGCCGCGTGCACGGTCGCGCTCTGGATGGCCTCGATCGGCGTCATGCCCGCCTGAACGAGGAGCCGAAATTCATCCGCATTCTCTCCGTGTGGGAAGACGCCGGCGTCCGTCCCAAAGGCGATGTTGACGCCCGCGCGAATGGCCATCTGAATCGAACGGCGCGCATGCGGCTCGATCTCCAACGCCTTCTTCGCCGACCATGGGGCGAGCTTTCCACTTCTCGCTCCGGCGACAACCGATTCGAACGCCATGAGCGTGGGCACCAGATAGGTCCCATGTTCTTTCATCAAGCGAATGGCTTCTTCGTCGAGCATCGAGCCGTGCTCAATCGAAGCTACGCCTGCGCGAATGGCCGTCTTAATCCCTTCGGTCCCATGCGCGTGAGCAGCCACGCGGCGCTCGGCCATCGCCGCCGTTTGAACGATGGCGCGAATCTCCTCGAACGTGAGCTGCGGAACGCCCACGGCGTCGCCGGCCGAGAGTACCCCTCCAGTCGCGCAGATCTTGATCACATCGGCACCGTACTTGATCTGATACCGCACGGCTTTGATCGCCTCATCCACGCCGTTGGCGATGCCACGCTCGATCCCCGGCTCGGGCCAAGCATCCGGGCGGTAGCCGTTCGTGTCGCAGTGCCCGCCAGTGATCCCGATGGCGTGCGCCGAGACGTACATCCGCGGTCCGGGAACGATCCCATTGCGGATCGCGTCGCGCAGGGCGACGTCCGCCCATTCATCGGCGCCGACGTTGCGCACGGTCGTGAATCCGGCCAGAAGCGTTCGCCGTGCATTCTTCGCCCCGATGAGCGCCGCGTACCCGGGCCATTCGTGCAACCGATGATCGGAATAGCCGAAGCTCGGATCGCCCGTCAAATGTGTGTGCATGTCCATGAGTCCGGGCAGCACCGTATGGCGACTGAGGTCGATCACTTCCGCATCGGCCGGGATCGCGACATCACGCCCGACAACTTCGATCCGCTCGCCGCGGATCAAGATCACGACGTTCTCCAGCACTTGCCCGTTCTTCACGTCAATCAACCGGCCAGCCCGCACAGCGATCGGGCGGGGTTGACCCCCCGAAGCACGCACCATCGCGCCCAACTCCATGGGCGATCCGGCGAGACTCCATGTGGAGCAACCGACCACAAACGTGAGCGCAAGAGCTTTCGATCTCATCATGCGACTCCCTCCTCTGTTCGCTTCCATGGACACAGGAGGAAGGATTTTATGACGAGGCCCGAGCAAGTCAAGAGAACCACCCGTCCTCGCTCGCGTCTTGGGCCCGCCGAGCGAGCGATCGCGTATCGCTTTGGGCAAAGAAGTGGACACACCCATGTGGTCCTCTCCCTCGGTTTTGGGGGAGAGATGCGATGGCCACCTACTCACACGGACTTGGAGGGGAATTGTGGGAGAATGCCGCGCGGTCTCCATTCGGACCGCATCACTTCGCGCTTCCTGCTCTCAGCGGGACGATTCGAAGCAGGACGATCTCCGCCGGTGCATGAAATCGCAGCGGGGCGAAAGTGAGACCCAGGCCATTGGTCACATTCACCCAGAGAGTGCCCACATCATAGGTGCCGGAAACGAAGGGCGTCTCCAATCGAGCCAGTGCCAGACGAAATCCAAAGAACGGGAGCGCGACTTGCCCCCCATGGGTGTGCCCAGCCAGGAACAGATCATAGTCTTGCGCCTTCGCCCACTGAACCAGGGGCGGAGAGGGCTGATGCGCGATGAGGATCGAAAAGCGGCTGGCGGGTTTCTCCGCGGCCAAGCGCGCGAGCGTCTCCGGCGAAGGCCGCCGCCGATAGATGTTCGTCACACCGGTGAGATGTACCGCTGCAGCTCCGGCTTGTATCGAGCGCGACGCATCATCGAGAAGGATGACGCCACGACGACTCAAGCTCTCCGGGATGCGGCGCGCATCGGCCCAATAGTCGTGATCGCCCAAACAGGCGTAGACTCCGTATCGAGCCCGCACGGCACCGAGCCAGGCGGCGGCCGGTTCGATGTATTCGGTGCCAGACGTCACCAGATCACCCGTGAAGAAGACCAGGTCCGGTTGCAGGGCGTTCGCCCTCTCGATGTAACGCTTCACCAAAGAGGCGTCCGTCCGGGCGTCCAGTTGAAGGTCGGAGAGATGAACGATGCGTAGTTCGACGGCCTCGGGGGGAAGCTTCTCCGAAACGATCACCTGCTCTCGCACACGAATCTGCCGCGTATCCAGGTAAGCGCGAATCGGCGTGTAAATGAGAGCGATGACACTGAGGCCGAGCATCAGACGGGCCACCCATCCGTCGCAGTTCCGCCGCCAAAGGCGGGAGAGTGCGCGAGCGAAGTCCAGGAGCAGAAAGCTCAAGAAGAGTTGAACCGCCACCAGCAGTCCGACCCAGAAGGGATAGGTCAAGAAGGCATCCACGATCGGATGCCCTCCGCGAAGCGCCATTCGCCAGAACGAAGCGTCGAGCGCATAGCCCACAATGGCGACGATGGGATAGAGGTTCAGCAGAGCGGCTACAAGCCACAGGCGCTTCTGCCATCTTCGAGCCGGTTGTCCGGTCCATTGTGCGAGCGCCCAGGCGAGCCGCCAGATCGCGTATCCGTAGAGGATCAGCAAGCTCGCGCACAACAATAGCAGCATTCTCACGATCCATGGCATCGGCGATGATCCCTTTCTGTTTCTGGTCCTTTCTGCAGAGGGAAAGAATACCACGAATCGTGGCTCCCGCGCATCTCGGTGAGAGGCATTGGAGAGCCCGCGCGCACGGGCTTGCGGAATGGGGATTCACTCGCCTCTCGCTTTTCGCTCGCTTCGCGCACTCGCGAACGATGCGTGCTCAGGTTGACGGTCATGAAAAATACGCTACACGCGCGAGCGATCTACTCCCTTCATCCGATTGATTCCCCGTGAAGGGATGCTAAGATGAGGGCGCGAGATGATCGCGAAAACTTTTGGGGAAGGAGGATGGATATGATCGAGTTGCTCAATCGTATTCGGAACGAGAAAGGGCAGGGCATGGCCGAATACGCTCTGATCCTCGTGCTCGTCAGCATCGCGGCCATCGCCGCGCTGACGGCCCTTGGCCAGAGCATCGAGGGTGTGTTCAACCAAATCGTCGCCACACTCTGAATTCGGTTCGCAGCGCGCGGCTAGAAGACATCGGGCGTTCGGCTGTCAGGCGCGAAGGAGGAGGGAGAGGGGAAGATCGCGGCCAATGGTCCCCGTCCCCTACGGGATGTTCTTTGAGTGTGCATATGGCCTCTTCCTCCTTTAGTGCGCCTGGTTGAGATGGTGAAGGTCCTATGCGATTCGGTTAATGGGGCTCATCGTGAGATGGGCCCCATGCTCTCTCGTCGAGTGGCCGCCGGAGGGGAGAAATGGCGAGCGCATTCCGCATGCGAGGACAGGCGGTCCTGGAGCTGGCGCTTCTTGCGCCGCTTTTGGTGTTTGTCGTCGTCGGGCTTGTTCACCTGGGGTGGGCGCTCAATGTCCATCAGGTCCTCACCAATGCCGCGCGGGAAGGAGCTCGGGTCGGCACGCGGGCTGGAGCGACGGCGGCCGCGATGCGCGCCGTCGTCCTCGACATTTGTCAGGATGCCGGATTGAATACGGCGGACGTCACGGTCGAGGCCACGCCGGGCGCTCCGAACGTGCCGAGCACCGTTACCGTGAGCTACGCATTCCACTCCCCGTTCGATACCCTCTTCGGCCACCTCTTCGGCGGGCAGGGGGTGATCGTGCGGGCGCAGTGCGTGATGAAATATTGAAGCGAGGGAGGTCGACGGTGAGCGGGCCGAATGCAGCTCTGAGGTGCGAGCGCGGGCAAGGATTGGCCGAATTCGCCCTCGTGCTCCCGGTGGCGATGCTGCTTGTCGTCGGCGCTCTGGAATTCGGTCGGTTCCTCATGGTTCGACAGGTGGTGGTCACGGCGGCGCGGGAGGGAGCGCGCATGGCGATCTTGCCGACGACGCGCTTTCAGTCGGAGGTGGAAGCCGTCGTGAGGGAATGGCTGCGGAATGGGAGTCTCGATCCGGCGCGGGCGCAAATCTCCGTCAGCGGACTTCGAGCGAGCACGGGCGAGCCCACGACCGTGGATGTGCGTTATCCCTTCGATTCCGCGCTGTTCCGAATGATCGGACGAAGCGGGGCGGTCACCGTGCGCGGGGTCTCGACGATGTTGCATGAATAGGAGGCGCGCATGCATAAAAAAGCTCTCATCGTCTTAAGCCTTGCCGCGATCTTCGGCCTCCTCACGGCTGTGCTCGTGCACCGCACGCTGAAAGGCAGTTCGTCGGCGCAGGCGGGCCAAAAGACGAAGCCGGTTGTCGTCGCAGCCGTGAAGCTCGGCTTGGGGACGCAGATCAAGGCAGAACACCTGAACCTCGCGGAGTGGCCGGAATCTCTGCTTCCCCGGGGCGCCTTTACTGAGGTGGAGAAGCTCGTCGGCCGAGTCACCATCGCCGAGATCTTCCCCGGTGAACCTATCCTCGAGACCCGCTTAGCCCCCGAAGGCTCCGCAGCAGGGCTTCCGGCCATTATCCCCCCGGGCATGCGGGCGATGACGGTGAAAGTGGATGAGGTCATCGGTGTAGCGGGATTCGTCGCTCCGGGCACCTATGTGGATGTCGTCGGGACGGTCGTCGAAGGGGCGGGGCAGAACGCCGTCTCGCGCGTGATCTTGCAAAACGTCAAGGTCCTGGCCAGCGGTCAACGCATGGAGACGCAGAAGGATGGTCAGGCCATCGAGGTGAAAACGGTCACGCTGCAGGTGACGCCAGAAGAAGCGGAGATCCTCGCGCTCGCGAGCAACGCCGGGAAGTTGCAACTGGTCATGCGCAATACGGTAGATCGCGAGATGGTTCAGACCAAAGGGGTGGACGAAGCGACACTCTTTCGCGGGGCGGGCGCGGAAGCGGGATCGAGAGCTATGACGGTGGGGAGCTCGCAAGCTACCGCTCGCTCGACCAAGAAGAAGACGGAGACAGCGCCGAGCCCGGAGACGCTCAGCAAAGCCACGATCATTGAATTGATTCGCGGAAGCGAGCGCACGACGATCACGTTTCAGTGAGAAGGCGCCGAAGATCGGGCTGTGGGGGCTCGTTTCATCGGAGAAGGGGAGGCTATGAGGGGACGACTCACCTGCCATGTGTCTCTTGAGGGGATGACCGATCGGTGGATCGCTCGGAGCCTCCGGTCGAGTCGCGCTCTGCACGGGCTGATGTGTGGGGTCCTGGTGAGCGCGAGCCTTCTCTTTGGCCAAGCTTCGGCTCTGGCACAGGGGCCTGGGCTGCGCGTGCGTTTCGCCGACATTCGGCAGCAGGCCGCTCAGATGCTCCTCTACACAAATCGCTCCGTGCTCCTGCAATTTGACGAGACATTGCAGCGAGTGGCGATCTCCGAGCCGAAGATCGCCGAGGCGGTGATCGTGACGCCCACGCAAGTGCTCGTGAACGCCAAGAGCCTCGGCCATTGCACACTCATCGTCTGGAGCAATGTAGATCCCGATCGGCCGGGCTTTTTTCAAGTGACGGTCGGCGCGGACCTCGAACCGTTGATCCGACGCGTGCGAGCACTCTTCCCTTCGGAGAAGATCACGATCGAACCGGTAGAGGATCGCCTGATCCTCTCCGGCACGGTCTCCTCGGAGAAAGTCGCCGAGCGCGTGGCGCAGCTCTTCGAGGGGACGGGCTTGAAGGTCGTGAATCTCCTGGCGCCAGCGCCGGCTTCGACCAAGCAGGTTCTCTTACAGGTTCGCGTCGCCGAGGTGAATCGGCGCGCGCTGCAGGAATTGGGGGCCAATTACACGATCGCACAGCAGGCCGTGCCGGCCTTCATCGGGACGAACATGTTTCACACGCCGCTCGGCAGTTTAGTCGGCGGGGTCGCCAACATGACCTTCAGCGACATGGTCAATCTCGCGCTCTTTCAGCGAAGCAGCGGGGCCGGCGCCTTCATCCGAGCGCTTCAATCGCGCAATGCCATTCGCACGCTCGCGGAGCCGAACATCATCGCCTTGAACGGGCAGAAGGCGAGTTTTTTGGCAGGGGGGGAATTCCCCTATCCGGTCGTGCAAGGGACGGGGAGCAATATTGCCATCACCATCCAATTTCGCGAATTTGGCGTGCGCTTGAACTTCACGCCGACGATCGTCGAAGGGGATCGCATTCGCTTGGAGCTGGAGCCGGAAGTGAGCGCCCTGGATTTCACCAGCGGCGTCACGATCGCCGGGACGCGCATTCCCGGCTTGGTGAATCGAAAGGCGAAGACGACCGTCGAGCTGGAGGATGGGCAGAGCTTCGCACTGGCCGGATTGCTCTCGAACGAAGTCACGCGCATCGCAAGCCCGATTCCGGGGCTCTCGTTTTTGCCGGTCCTCGGCTATCTGTTTCGCAGCCAGCGGTACGTGAACAATGAGACCGAGCTGGTCTTCATCTGCACGGCGCACATCGTCAAGCCCGTGAGCCCGGAGCAGCTGCCACCGCTGCCGGGGCAGAACGGGTGGGAGCTTCAGGGGCTCGAGGGGTTCTTCGGTCATCGCCCTCCGGCCGTGCGCAAGGAGGAGAAGAACAAATAGGAGGGGGAGGGGATGCCTGTCCCGATCTCCGTCATCGTGGTCGGGAAAGACGCGCAGGTGCGGAGCGAGACGCGCGCGTATTTGGCGGCGACTGGGCGCGTACACGTCATCGCCGAGAGTGCGGATTATCAGCGGGCAGTGGAATTGATCGAGCAGTTGCAGCCGCAGGGAGCCGTCATCATCGTGGATGGGGAGGAGGCGGCGGCGCTCAAGCTGGTGCGGGAGATCGGTCGCGCGTATCCGCATACGGCGATCCTCTGTACGGGTCAGCACTGCGCAGGCGAGACCATCGTGCGCGCCTATCGCGCGGGCGCGCATGAGTTCCTCATGCAGCCGCCCGATCCGCAGGAGTTGCGGGAAGTATTGGAACGGTTGGAAGCGCTCTTGGGGGAAGGACAGGGGTCGCGCACCGGGCGCGTCATCGCCGTCTATAGCAGCCGAGGGGGGAGCGGGACGACGACGATCGCCGTCAACGTGGCGGCCGCGTTGGCACGCCGCATGCATCAGGAGACGGTCCTTGTGGACCTTAATCTTCAGTACGGATGCCTGCCGGTCTTCTTCGGGGTCGAGCCGACGTATTCCCTGACCGACGTCGCGCATAACGAAGCGCGATTGGATATTCAGCTCTTGCGCAGCTTCCTGACGAAGGTCGCCGATGGGTTCTATTATCTGGCCGCTCCGCTCAAACCGGAGGAGGCCGATGACATCTTCCCCGCGCATCTGGAGATGGCGTTTGGGCTGCTGCGCACGCAATTCGCCCACATAGTCCTGGATACGCCGCACATCCTGGATCCGCATACGATCGCGGCATTGGACCACGCGGATTTGATTCTGCTGGTGACGTTGGGGGATCTGGTCTCGCTCTACACGACGAAGCGGGGGTTGGAGGTCTTCCGGCGCATGGGTTATGAGGCCGAGAAGATTCGACTCCTCTTGAACCGCTACAAGAACAAGGAGGTGCCGTTGGGGAAGATCGAGGAAGTCTTGGGGCAGAAGATCGCCTTCACCCTCGCCGAGGATGCGCGCGCGACGTGGGAGGCGATCAACGTGGGAAAGCCGGTCGTGCTTTCGGAATCGAAATCGCCGCTTGTGCGGCAGTTCATTGAGTTGGCGAAGCTCGTCGCACCGATGGAAGCAGCATCGGCCTCTTCTGGGGAGTCAGGACGGAGGTTCTTCAGTGCGCTCTTTGGAGGGGGACGATGAGCGTGTTGAAGAATCGCTTAAGACGGTTCGCTCCGGCGATGGAGCCCGAGGGGAATGGGGCCAATGGTCACGCGCGCGAATCGGGCGAGGGACGGGCCTCGGAGGTGGAGCGCGTGGCCCCCTTCGAGCCGTCGAAGGAATCGGCCGCGTTCTCGCGCGAGCGTGGACCTTCGGGGAGTGAGGAGCCTCGATATGCTCCGGTGGGGACGCGACGGCCAGCGCCCGCGCGCCTGGAAGAATATCAGGCGCTGAAGACGAAGATTCATCGGGACCTGATCAACCGGCTGGATCTGACGCGGTTGGAGAAGATCGAGCCGAGCCTCCTGCAAGCTCAAATCGCGCAGATCGTCGAGCGCATGCTGGAGGCGGAGGCGACGCCGCTCAGTATGGCCGAGCGGGAGCGATTGATCGCCGAGATTCGCGATGAGCTGTTCGGACTCGGTCCTCTGGAACCGCTTCTGAACGATCCGACGATCTCAGATATCCTGGTCAACACGTATCGGCAAGTCTACGTGGAGCGCTTCGGCAAGCTCTATCTCACCGACGTGCAGTTCAAAGACAATGATCATCTCATGCAGATCATTGATCGGATCGTCTCGCGCGTTGGTCGGCGCATTGATGAGGCCTCGCCCATGGTGGACGCGCGACTGCCGGATGGCTCGCGCGTGAATGCGATCATCCCGCCCTTGGCTATTGATGGGCCGATCCTCTCCATTCGGCGATTCGGGACGATCCGTCCGACCATTGACGAGTTGATCCGACGGGGAACGTTGACGCCGGAGATCGCCTACCTGCTCGAAGGATGCGTGAGGTGCCGGTTGAACATCATCATCTCCGGCGGCACCGGGGCCGGCAAGACGACGCTGCTCAATGTCCTCTCCTCCTTCATCCCGAACGACGAGCGGATCATCACGATCGAAGATTCGGCGGAATTGCAGTTGCAGCAGGAACACGTCGTGCGGCTGGAAACGCGACCGCCGAACATCGAGGGGAAGGGCGAGGTGACGCAGCGCGATCTGGTGCGCAATAGCTTGCGCATGCGTCCGGATCGCATCGTCGTCGGTGAGGTGCGCGGTCCCGAGGCCATTGATATGCTCCAGGCGATGAACACGGGGCACGATGGGAGTCTGACGACGATTCACGCCAATTCCCCGCGCGACGCGCTCTCGCGCTTGGAGACGATGGTCTCGATGGCCGGGCTGAACCTTTCGGATCGCGCCATTCGGCAACAGATCGCCTCGGCGATCAACCTGATCATCCAGGCGGCGCGCCTGAGCGATGGCTCGCGCAAGATCGTCTCCATCTGCGAGATCACCGGGATGGAGGGGGACGTGATCGCTATGCAGGAGATCTTCTTCTTCGAGCGGTTGGGCGTGGCTGAGGACGGCCGCGTGATCGGTCGGTTCCGCGCCACGGGCATTCGCCCGAAGTTCGCGGATAAACTCGAGCGCTCGGGCTTCCGACTCCCCAGCACCCTCTTCGACGACGCGGTGGAGTTGGGGACGGGCGAATCCGTGTGGTTCGAGCATTACGGCGCGCGGTGAGGATGGAGGGGGGCCCATGCTCGTCCTCTTCATTCTTGTGACATTCAGCCTCTTCGCCTTCGGGCTCTATTTGCTCCTGGTGCGAGGGCAGGAGGAGTACCAGCGCGTCATGTACAAGCGACTGGAGAGTCTGCTGCGATCGGAGACGGCCGGGAGGACGACCGAGGAGGCGATTCAGATCCTGCGCGCGGAGATCGAGGGCCAGCTCCCGTGGTTGCAGCGGCTCGCCCTACGCTTTCGGTTGGGCAACGAGTTATTTCGATTGATCGAACAAGCGGACGTCAACATTCGTCCGCATCAGCTGCTGATGCTGGTCCTCGGCTTGGCCGTGGGCGTAGGGGCTTTCATGTGGCTCGTTCGAGGATCGCTGCTAGTGACGGCGGTCACGGGCGCGCTCGCTGGGGCAGCGCCGATCATCTACCTCGTGCGCGTGCGACGACGCCGATTGAATCAATTCTTGGAGCAGCTCCCGGACGCGCTCGATCTCATGACGCGCGCCCTGCGTGCCGGTCACGCATTCGGCAGCGCGCTCAATACGGTGGCCACTGAGATGCCCGACCCGATCGCCAAGGAGTTTCGCCGCACGTTCGAGGAACAGAACCTCGGGATGAGTCTGAAGGTGGCCCTGGAGCATTTGATCGAGCGCGTGCCGCTTCTCGACCTTCGGCTCTGCGTGACGGCCATTCTCATCCAGAAGGAGACCGGAGGGAACCTAGCCGAGATCTTGGAGAATATCGCCATGGTCATTCGGGATCGGTTTCGCATTCTCGGGCAGGTGCGCGTCTACACGGCGCAAGGGCGGATGACGGGATGGATCATCGGCCTGATCCCGTTCGCGTTGGCGTTTTACATCTATCTGGTCAGCCCGGACTACATCGAGCTGCTCTTCACCCATCCGGTGGGGAGAGCCATGGCGCTCATGGCGTTGGTGTTCGAAGGGCTAGGCGTGCTCATGATTCGCCGGATCGTGAACATCACGGTGTGAGAGGAGGACGATGGCGACGGCGATTGCCTTCCTGACCTTTCTGACGGTCACGTTCTTGGTCTTAGCCGTGTACTACGCGCTCGCGCCGCAGGCGCCTCCGGTGGTGGAACGGCTGGAGCAGTTGAAGGAGCAGCGAGCGGTTCGCGTGGTCTCGAACGCAGTGGAGCGGAAGGCGCCTTGGGGGCAGTGGGCGCGTCGGTTCATTCAATCGGTCGGCCAACGATTCAGCTCGGCGGAACGATCTAATGAGGCGTTGCGGAAACGGCTCATGCGCGCCGGATTTTACGGCGAGATGGCCGTCGCTAACTACAACGGGATTCGCTTGGCCTTGGCCGTCGGCTTGCCGCTTGTGTTCACCGTCATCCTGACGCTGCTGCACATCCCGATCGTCGGCTTGATGTTCGCGCTGCCGATCCTGGCGCTGACGGGACTCTTGGCCCCTTCGCTCGTGTTGGACTCGATGATCGTGCGACGACGGGAGCGCATTCAGCGAAGCTTGGCCGACGCCGTGGACCTGATGGTCGCCTGTGTCGAAGCCGGATTGAGCATCAATGCGGCGATCTTGCGGGTGGCCCAGGAGTTGAAAGCGGCTCACCCGGACATCGCACAGGAGCTGCAATTGTGCGCTCTGGAGATTCGCGCTGGAAAACCGCGCGATGAGGCATTTCGCGCGCTGGGCGAGCGCACGGGTGTGAGAGATATGAAGGCGCTTGTGGCCATGCTCATTCAAACCGAACGATTCGGCACGAGCATCGCCCGTGCGTTGCGCGTGTTCGCCGATTCGCTGCGGACGAAACGGCGGCAGCGCGCCGAGGAGGCGGCCGCGAAGACGACGATCAAGTTGATTTTCCCATTGGTCTTTTTCATCTTCCCTGCTATTCTGGTTGTGCTGTTGGGTCCCGGCTTGATCCGAATCATGGAGACGCTGGGGACGTTGGCGGTGAAGAAGTGAGGGAGATCAAACTAAGGAGGGGGATGATGTTCAACTTGGCGATGGTGCTGCAAGAGCAAGCGGAGCAGGGAGTGCCGACGACCAATTTGATCGTCCTCGCCGTGCTGATCGTCATCGCAGCGATCCTCCTGGTGGTGGTCGTGAGGAAGCGGCGAGCGCGAGAGTGAGCAGTTGACCGGCCAGCGGCTCTCGCGCTCAGCATCGGTTCTCGGGGGAAAGACCCACGAGAGGATCACACATCGGGTTGCATGAAGGTCTGGAACGCGACGCGAGAGATCTGGCTGGCCTCGCAGGTTGAGGTGGCGGATCGGTTCGTCCGGCGGCTCGTGGGGTTGCTCGGGCGAAAGTCGCTGCCTCCCGAGCATGGCTTGCTGATCACGCGGTGTGACTCGATTCACACCATAGGGATGCGTTTTCCCATCGATGTCGTCTTTGTGGATCAAGATGCCCGAGTCGTCAAAGCGATCGAATCGCTTCGGCCGTTTCGCGTCGTCTTCCCGGTCTGGCACGCCGTCGCCGTCCTCGAACTCCCGGCGGGGACGATTCGGCGAACGCGCACGCGCGTGGGCGATCAGTTGCACTTGTTCGATTGAGTGAGGTGCGCGCTCGACGATCTAAAAGATTACAAGGGAGGTGAAGGATGAAGGACGCCCGAGGATGGAATGCGCTGGCGGTGCTCGGCCTAATGGCCTCCTTGGCCTTTCTCGGATCGGGATGCATGAGCTTGCGAACGAGCTTGCGAAAGCTCTTGGTCGTCGAAGTGAAGCCGAAGCAAGAAACGGCGCGCCGCTACGCGACTGAGATCCCTGTGCGTCCGCGCGCAGAGGTGCGGAACGGCGTGCCTTCCGAGCCCGGGGAGAAAGGCGGCGAAGACGAGGAGCTCTCGGTCTATCAAAAGCTGGTCGTGCTTCGACCTGAGGACCCGCTAGTACGGTTTCACCTGGGAAGGGCTTATCTGGAGCGCGGGTTGCTCGATCAAGCGATCTTCGAGCTGGACATGGCGACATCTCTGGATCCGAGGCAAGCGGAGGGGTTCCTGTTGCTCGGACGGGCGCTGCGCCTGAAAGGGCAGTACGATCTGGCGATCGCGAAGCTGAGGGCGGCGACCGTTCTCGATCCGAACTATGTGGAGGCCTTCATCGAACTGGGCATCTGTTGGGATCAACGGGGATTCTACGAACGGGCCCGGCGCGCGTATCAACACGCGCTGCGCTTGCGTCCGAAGGATCCGGACATCTACAACAATCTTGGCGTCTCTTACTTGTATGAGGGTGATGTCGAAAGGGCGTTGAAGCACCTCAAGAAAGCGTGGGAGTTAGATCCGACCAATCCGCAGACGAATAATAATCTGGCGCTCATTGCCGCGCGGCGGCGCCAATACGATCTGGCGTTCGAATATTTCGCTCGCGCGCATGGAGCGGCCATCGCGCACAGCAACGTGGGGTACCTTTTGCTCCGCGAGGGCGAACTGGAGAAGGCCATCGCTCATTTGCGAGAGGCCGTTCGATTGCGGCCGAATTCGCTGCGCGCGCTCGCCCATTTGGAATCGGCCTTGCGCTTGAGCGGGCGCGTAGCGGAAGCCGAACAGGTCCATGCGCAATATGTAAAGGCCCAGGCGGCGGAAGCTCTCTCATCAGTCCCCCCGCCAAATCGGTGAAGTCCCCGTGCACCTGCGGGCCTTCCCCATAACGTTTCCTTTTGCGAATGAGGCATGACCGGGCGTTTCTTCCTCACGGGGAACATCTCCGGACGCCCCATCTCTTTCGGAAGAGGACTTGACTTTGCAGTTCGCTGCAAGGTTTATAATGGCCAACGGTTGGAGGTAAGAGATGTCGGGCGAGCGGTTCTATATTGGCGAGTTGGCGCGGGCCGTCGGGGTGACGCCCCAGACGATTCGGTACTATGAGCGGGAGGGGTTGTTGGAACGACCACCCCGCACGCCCTCGGGCTATCGGCTCTACGGGGACGATGCGCTAGGGCGACTGCGGTTCATTCGAGCGGCGCAAGGCTTGGGATTCTCGCTTGGGGAGATTCGGGAGCTGATCGCCCTCAGTCGGGCGGGGCGATCTCCATGCGCGCGGGTGCGGGAGCTATTTCGAAAGAAACTCCAGCTGCTCGATCAACGGATCACCGAGCTGCGAGCCTTTCGCCGCGAGCTGGCTGCTGCCGTTCGCGCTCTGGAGGCGTTGCCCGATCAGGCGGATTCCTCCGAAGCGGTCTGCTCGCTGATCATGACGCTGGCTCGACTTGATCACTTTCATCAAAGGAGGGGATAATGGCGATGTCACGCATACGACGGCTCATGCTTCTGGTTTTCTTGAGCGCGGCGCTCGGGACGGGTGTGCTCTATGGGTTCAAAGCCTCAGGGAACCCATCGAGCTGTCCTGGGCGGATCGTTTGCCCGCTCACAGGGAAGCTTATCTGTCGGGACACGTGCCCGATAACGAAATAAGACGGTGAGGCGACTGGTCTGGGGAGCGCCCGCGAGGGCGCTCCTTTCATCAGTTGCCGTTACGTTCGCGATAAGGGAAGTGGAGTCCAGCAGGAGGGAGAGAACAATGCTGCGAATCGGGCATGTGGCCGCTCGCAGCAGCGTCAGTGTTGATACCCTTCGCTACTACGAACGGCTTGGACTTGTGCCAAAGCCGGCCCGAACGCAGAGTGGCTACCGGCTCTATGAGGAGCGCGTCGTGGAGCGGATATGATCGTCCACTGGGTATACGCGGATGGACGATTTCTGCCGGTCGAGGGCGGAGCCTTGCGCGTTGCCGGAAAAAAGAGGGAGCCTGACTCTGGAGGCAACTTCAGGGAGTACACTCTCGCTTGTGGAGTATAATGAAAGGAGGCTGGAACGATGAAGGAGAAACTCGCACTGGGGGCATCACTCGTCGCCGCGATCACGGCATCGCTTTGTTGTCTTTGGCCACTTGCGGCTGTGCTGCTTGGCCTGGGCAGTTTCGGTGCAGTCGCCGTATTCGAAGCGTGGCGACCGTATGGGCTCGGTGTCACCGTGACGTTGCTCGTTGTGGCGTTTTATCTCACCTATCGCAAGCGGGGAGTCGCTTGTGCTGACGAGGCGTGCACGGTGCCCGAGGGCTCGCGATGGAGTAAGCTCGTGCTGTGGATCGCCACAGTCGTGATCGTGGCCTTTGCGGCATTCCCATATTATTCCGCGCGGCTATGGGCGGCACTCCACGCGAGCGAGCATTCTGCGTCAAGCGCGCAAGCGGTGGCCGAACGGTTCGCCAGGGTACGGATGGCCCTCAGCGGAATGACTTGCGACAGGTGCGCGGCGCGCGTGGAGGTTGCATTCAAAGAGATCCCCGGCGTGCGGTCTGCGATAGTGAGCTACGAAAAAGGCGAAGCCGCTGTCGAGTACGATCCGACGCGAGTGAAGATGGATCAGTTAGTCGAAGCGATCCGGAAGGCCGGGTTCAACGTCAAAACCATGACGGCGACAATCCTCATCGAGGGGATGACGTGCGCAGGCTGTGCCGAATCGGTTCGGCAGACGCTCGCTCGGCTCGATGGGATGAAGGCGGTCGAGGTGCGCTTCCAGGAGAGGCAGGTCGTCCTGACCTTCGATCCGGCGAAAGTCACTCTCGGGCAGTTGATCGAAGCCATCAACCAAATCGGATTCAAGGCCAAGCTGTGAGAGGAGGCATGTCCGAATGTTGCTCGGGAGCGGTCCTGCCGCGGAAGGCGCGATCCCGTTGTCGCATTTGCGGACAGGAAGGGCAGACGGTGAAGCGAGTGACGATGGAACACTTGCTCACTGAACCGGCCCTCGCGCGCCTGATGAACGCCGCCTATTTCTTCTGCCCGACGCCCACGTGTCCGGTCGTGTATTTCTCGAACGAGGCCGATTCATACTTTCACAAGGGCGAGGTGAAAGTCCGCGTCGGGATCAAAGAGACCGAGGATCCGGTGCCACTTTGCTACTGCTTCGGCATCACCAAGCAAATGGTGCTCGAAGAGATCGGGGCGACAGGACGAACGACCATCCCCGATTTCATTAAAGCGCAGGTGAAAGCCGGCCGCTGCGCCTGCGAGATCAAAAACCCTTCGGGCCGCTGCTGTCTGGGCATGGTGATGCACGTGGTGTTCGCGACCATACGCTCAAAGGCGGGGGGCCAGAGCGCTGGCTAGGCATCTGCGCTTAGCTGTGGGTTCGAAGCCGTCGCTGCATGGGGGGCTTTATAGAGCGATCGGCGGTCCGCTCATTCTGCCGCGTATGATCTGCCGGCGGTGTCGGATTAAGATGGTCGAACAAAAGCGGAGCTTTCACAAGCAGCGGAAGTGGATCTGTCCCCGCTGCGGGCGGGCGCGCATGCAACGGCAAAGGCCCAAGCCTTCGCGCCGATGAGATTGCGATCGCTGCGATCCAAAGCAAAGGATCACCTTCGGCGTCTACCGCGCGTAGCGCGCATCCGCGAAACGACGCTTTGCGATAGGCGTCCCAGGGAGAAGTCCGCGATATAGTCCGCGATGCTTTCCCCTTCCGTCTCTTTAGCTGGGCGGGGGCGAAGATCTCCGTCTATCTGATCGGGATTGTCAGGGGGATTCACTTTTTGGTATTTTGGAGGCCCATGCGCGTCTGTCTGGTAGTCAATCCACAAGCTGGGCGAGGGCGAGCGGGCCGATTCGCCATGCGCGTGTGGACGCTTTTGCGACAGACGTTTCGTGATCTGGAAATGGCACTCAGCCAGAGCGCCCAGCACGTGACGGCGCTGGCTTCGGAGGCCGTGCGTGCCGGATATGACCTGCTCATCGGATGTGGGGGAGATGGTACGGTGCACTATCTTCTACCGTCGGTTTTCGGCAGTTCGGTGACGCTCGGTATCATCCCGTTGGGGAGCGGAAACGATTTGGCGCGCGGCCTTGGTATCCCGTGCGACTATGGGGCTGCCTGTAACGTTCTCGCTCGGGGGCGGACGCGAGTGCTCGACTTGGCATGCATCGGCGATCGGTTCTTCGCGTCCGTGGCGAGCGTGGGCTTAAGCGCCGAGGTCAATCGGCTCGCGAACGCTCAAGTCACGACCGCCTTCGGCCGCCGATGGCGGTATTGGAGGGCGCTCTTACATGGGCTCCGCTTATATGTGCCGCGTTCGCTCCACCTTTGGGTGGACGGACGCGAACTCGAGCGCGAGGTGGTGCTCGTCGCTGTAGGCAATGGGGCATTCTTCGGAGGGGGATTCCGGATCCTCCCGGAGGCGAAGATGGATGATGGATGGCTCGATCTCTGCCTCGTGAATCGCATGGCGCGACGTCACATCCTGTGGGCGATCCCCTCGGTGTATCGGGGCCGCCATCGAGGGCATCCGGCTGCGGAGTTTTACCGCGCGCGGCGGATTCGAATTCTTTCGACCGAGCCGCTCTCGGTTTTCGCCGATGGGGAATACGTTCAGGAGACGCCCGTGACGATTGAGATCGTCCCACGGGCCATCCGCGTTGTCGTTCCGTGAAGGAGAGGCTATGCGCACGCCGTTTTATGAATGGGAGGCCACACTCGGAGCGCAATTCGGCGAGGAGGCCGGATGGCTTATTCCCTTCGCCTATTTGCCGATTGAGGAGGAACATCGAGCGGTCCGCGAGGCCGTCGGGCTTCTGGATCTCAGTGGGAGAAGTCGCATCCTCGTTCGAGGTCGAGAGAGCGCGCGCTTTTTACAAAGCGTGCTCTCCAACGATATCCTCAATTTACCAGCTGGTCGTGGCGTGCTGGCCACCTTGTTGACGAACAAGGGGCGGATGATCGGCCTCATGCGCGTATACAATCTCGGCGCGGAGTATCTGCTGGATGTCGAACCCCGAGCGGCGGAGAAGACGCTGCAGGCGCTTCGAGAGTACAAGATGGCCTTGCGCGTGGAGATCGAAGAGGTGACCGATTCGCTCCTCGCGCTCTCGCTTCAAGGGCCGAGAGCGCGACAACTTCTCTCGGCAGCTCTCGGAGAAGAGCTCACGATCGAACGCGATGGAGAGATCGTGGCCCACTCGATCGAGAGGGTCCTCGCTCAAGGAGGGGAGGTTGCCGAGCCGGTGTTCCATTCGAGCGTCTGGATCGCTCGCGCGAGCCATACGGGCGAGGAGGGGTATGACGTGTTCATGGATCGCGTCGCGGGGCCGATGATGTGGCGTGCCCTCTGGCGCGCGGGCGAGGCGTTCGGGCTTCGAGCTGTTGGCTTCCGTGCGTTCTTCGTCCTGCGGTTGGAGGCCGGGATTCCCTGGTATGGCTACGACGTGGATGAGACGACGATTCCGTTGGAAGCGGGGTTGGAATCTGCGATCAGCTTCACCAAGGGGTGCTACATCGGTCAGGAGACGATCGCGATGATTCGGTATCGTGGGCACATTAATCGGAAGCTCGTGGGGCTTCGATTGGAGGGGAGGCGGCTTCCCGATTCAGGAGATCGCATTGTCAGGGACGAGATCGAGGTCGGGCGCATCACCAGTGCGGCGTTCTCGTTCTCGCTGCGAGCGCCTATTGCGCTTGGCTACGTCAAATGCGCGTGGGCGGAGCCAGGGACACGCCTTCGCGTGAAGGCGAAAGATGCGGACATTGATGCCGAGGTCCATCCACTGCCCTTTGTTTCAAGAGGTGGGGGACAGACGGATGCGTGAGATCATGCCGAGAGGAGCGACGCGCACGGGGCGGGCATGACGGTGGAGCCGATAAGCGAGGGAGTAGAGCGAATACCGTCTTCGAGTTGGGGAGAACTCCCACCCTTTGGCGCGCGGCCTTTGCCGGCTTTTCCCGGATGGCGAGCGATGCTCGGTCCGGGGGTCGTTTGGATGGCCTTAGCGCAAGGGAGTGGAGAGCTGATTTGGTGGCCGCGTTTGGTTGCCAAATACGGGGTGGATTTCCTCTTTCTGCTTCTTCCGGCATGCTTGCTGCAGTTTCCGCTCAATTATGCCATCGGGCGATACACGCTCCTGACGGGCGAGAGCATCTGGCAGGGGTTCATCCGCTTGAACCGATGGTTCGCCCTGGGGCTGTGGTTGTTGATGACGGTGCATTTCCTCTGGTTTGGCGCTTTCCTCACGGCCGGAAGCACGGGCTTAGCGGCGCTTTGGGACTTTCCTTCGGGGTGGAGCCAAGAGGAGAAGACGCTGCTTTGGTCGTGGGCCGCCGTACTCGTTCTCTTTCCGGCCTTGCTTCTCAGCCCGATGGCCTATCGGCTCATCGAGCGCTTCATGCTGGGGATCGCGGTAATCACCGTCGTGGGCTTGGTGATCTCGTGCGGGCAACCGAGCGTGCGCGTGGCTGTACCCGCCTTTCTCCGGGGGCTTATGCGTCCGCAATTTCCGCCGTTTGCGGAGCTGTCGCGTCCATGGGAGGGACAGGATGCGACGCCGCTTCTGACGGCCATCACGTTCGCTGGCTTGGGTGGATTCTGGACACTGTTCTATTCCTATTGGCTGCGAGAGAAGGGCGCGGGGATGGCGGCGCATATAGGGCGCATCACAAGTCCGTTGACGGGGAAGCCGGAAGCGATTCCGCTTGCCGGCTATGTGCCTGAAGCGAAGGCCGAACTGCGCGAGCGCTGGCGGCGATGGCGGCTCTATTTATGTGCGGATAGTCTCATTGGGATCATCGGGAACGCGCTGACGACGCTATTGACCTGTCTCCTCGCCTTCGCCCTGCTGTACCCGCGGGGACTCGTTCCAGAGGGGTGGGAGCTGGTCGTGCATCAGATGCGTTTCTTCGAGGTCAGTTGGGGAAATGCGGGGAAGGTGCTCTTCGCACTTGTGGCCGCGGCGTTTCTCAGTGATACGTGGTTGACGACGCTCGATGCCACCAGTCGCGCGCATACGGATTTCGCGCTCACATATTTTCCGGGGGCGCGACGCTATCATCCGCGGACGTGGTATTATGGGATCGCGGCGGGATTGACTGCGGTCACGATCATCACGATGCATTTCGCCAGTCCGGTGACGCTGATTCTCTTGACGGCTGTGTTGGGCTTTCTCGGGACGGTCATCTTCACTGGGGCACTGCTTCTTCTCAATTACCGATGGCTCCCCGCATGCTTGCCCGAGCCGGTGCGTCCCGGTCGCGCCGGAGCAGTCCTACTGGGGTTCGCGTGGTTCATGTATCTGATTCTGGCGGGTATTTATGTCTGGCTCAACTGGCTCTGATGAAGGGAAATGGTTTGAGAAGCTGGATCCGATGAAGGACGCGCCCCCCCGGGGGACTACGATCCTCGATCGCGCGGTGATCGGGAGCTTGGTGCTCTTTGCGCTCGCGGCCCCGCATTCGATCGCTGTGACACAAGGTGCATTCCTTCTTGGCATGGTGCTTTGGGTGATTCGGTGGGCGATCCGGCGATCCCTGGATTATCGGCCGATGGTTTTGGAATTGCCGATTCTCGTCTTCGTGTGGTGGAGCATGTTGGCGGCGATCTTCTCCTATGAGCCGGCCTTGAGCTTGCTGAAAGTACGGAGCGTGGGACTCTTCCTCATCGTCTTCCTCGTCGCGCAGAATCTCCCGAATCGGGAATGGGGAAAACGGTTGGCGCTCCTTCTGATCGCTTCTAGCTTCATCAACGTGGGGTATGTCTTCTGGCAGAAGGCAGTGGGGCGCGGGCTGCGCGTCCTGGAGATCGCTGAGGGAAGTCCGCTGTCTCAAGCGGGGATCAGATCGGGCGATGTCCTTCTGGACGTGGAAGGGCGGACCGTTCGTTCGCTCGAAGACGTAGCCGCGGCGATCGCTTCTCGGCGTGGGGAGCGCGTGCGACTCTTCGTCTTCCGACCGGAGATTTACTTCCGTCGCGAGGTCGTGGTTCCTCGGGATGCGCCGTCGGAGAACCCCCTTCAGATTCGCCAATGGGAGCCGTGGAAGCACTTTCGCGCGTCGGGATTCTACGGGTGGAACTATTTCACCTATGCCGAAGTCGTGCAGCTCATCGGATCGCTGCTGCTGGGACTCTTCCTCACGCTTCCGAGGAAGCGGAGCATTCATGGCCTCCTGGTGATGTTTGGGATCGGCGCGATCGCCTATGTGATCCTGCTCACGGTCACCCGGGCCGTGTGGGGGGCGTTTGCTCTCTCGGCGTTCGTCATGCTCTTCCACCGATGGGGGAAGAAGGCGTTGGTGATCGCACTCCTGGTCCTTGCGCTCGCAGCGCCTGTGGGGATGCAGTTCTTGCGGCAGGTTCGGTCCATCCCCCTCGTCTCCGCACGGGAGCCGAGCACGGCTTACCGTCTCACGGTGTGGCGAGAGGGTGGGCATCTGCTCCTCAGCCGTCCGAAGCATTGGGTCTTGGGTATCGGCATGGATAGCCTCAAAGCGCGCTGGCGCGAGTGGGGGATGTTCCAAGGGGGCCGTCTGCCGCTCGGACATATGCATTCCAGCCCGCTTCAGATCGCGCTGGAGCGCGGTCTTCCGGCCCTCCTCTGTTGGCTTTGGTGGTTCGCCCGCTATCTTCAGCTCCTCTGGCGGGGGATGCGATCCGAAACGGTGAACCGGGATCCGACGATTGCGGGGATTTATCTCGGGACCTTTGGGGGAACACTGGGTTTCCTGGCCAGCTCGCTCGTGCACTATAACTTCGGGGATTCGGAGGTGATCATGATCGTCTACTTTCAGATGGGGCTCATCGAGGGCTTCCATCGCCTGACGCGCGAGGGGGAGAGGGCGTGAATCCGCAGCGCCGAGCGGGGCATCGGAGGGGAGCTCGCCGCGCGATTCGTTTCGGCCTTTGTGCTTTTGAGAAGCTTTGGTAGAATGTGCGCGAACATCGAACGAGGATACGTCATCTGATGGGGGAGGAGAGTATGTGGAGACGGAGACGGTGGGAGATGGGCGCTTTTATTTTTCTTTTGGTCGTCGCGTTCGGACGCGGACCGACCGTGAGCGCCCAGCAAGAGGCGACGACGGCTGAGCAGGATTTGCAGCGCGGCCGCGTCTTCTTCTATCAGCAGAACTATCCGGGAGCGATCGAGGCGCTCAAGCAGGCGATCGCGAAGAAGCCGGATTTGGCCGAGGCTCATTATTTCCTGGGCATGAGTTACTATCGCCTCGCCGATTACGCGCAAGCGGAAGCGGCGCTGCGCACGGCGCTCAAGCTCAAGAACGAGAATTATCCCGAGGCGCATTTCGGGATGGGAATGCTTCACTTCCGGAGGCGCGAGGCGGATCTGGCGGTGCGGGAGTTTCAAACGGCCATCGAGCAGCGGGGAGGGAACTATCCCGATGCCTTCAATGTCCTCGGGGTCATCTACTATGGGCAGCGACGATTCACGGAAGCAATCCAGAGCTTTCGGAAGGCGATCGAGCAGCGGCCCGAGGGACCGGAGGTCTACTTCAACCTCGGCATGGCCATCGAACAAGAATTGATGGAAGGAGCGGGTCCGGCGGCGTCCGGCCTGACGTGGAACGATGCCATTGCGGCCTATCGGAAGGCCATCGAGCAACGCGGTACGTACCCGCTGGCGCAACGAGCTCTTGGACTCGCCTTGATTGGCGTGGATAATGAGGCGGCCATCACGGAGCTGGGAATCTATGTGCAGCAAGCCCCGCAAGCGCAAGATCGCTTGCAGATCGAGGAGATCATTGATCTGCTCAAGAAGCCGGACGATCCGACCGCCCCGGTCGAGGAGTTGGGGAAGGTTCCGCGCGTGAGCAAAGTGGCACCTGTGCGCCTGACCGCGGAGGCGATGAAGAACAAAGTGCAAGGGAGCGTGGTCCTCTCCGTGCTCTTCTGCTATGACAAGCGCGCGCGGGTGGTGAAGATCGTCAAAGGACTCGGCTACGGCTTAGACGAAGTGGCCATCGAGGCCGTGCGTCGAGTGCAATTTGAGCCCGCGGTCGTCGGCGGTCGTCAGGCGTCCGAACGTCGCCTGGTGAAGATCGATTTCAAAATTTGAAGTGCGATCCCCCTTCCTCTCGCCAGAGGGGAAGGGGGAGAGGCGTTAAGTGCGATGCTCCTATAGGGCGCGAGGTGGTGATCCCTCTGTCGCGTGGTGTTCGTGAACCCGCCTTGAGGAGGCTGATCTCCAGCGCGGGATCGGACTAGCTGCTTTCAGTCTTAGGCGGCTATAATCTCCGCTGAGGTGACGATCGCCATGGCGGGGAAGGAGCAGACGCCCGGCGCCGTGCTCCGGGTCATTCGGGGAGAACGTGAAGAACGACTCATCGAGTTGGGGGAGCGAGCGCTTCACGTCGGCCTCGTCGACGGCGGACAATTAGAGATCCAGGCAGGCGAAGAGGTCCCTTTGGGGGTGGTGCTGGTTACGATCGCTCGAACGGAGCGCGGATATCTCCTGACGCCCTCGCTGACTTCCCCTTCGGTCGCAGTGAATCATTTCCCGGTGGAGGGGGAGATCCTGCTTCAGGATGGCGATCGGATCACATTCGAGGGCATCCCCACCCAGCTCGAATTTCGCACGCGTCGCGAGCGGTGGGGGCACTTGAAGAAGGCGCTTCGATGGGAGCATGCCGAGCGCGAGCTGCGCCGCTGGCTCTGGCACGACCGGACGATGCGTAGGAAGGCCCTGGTCATCGTGGCTCTCCTTCTGGGACTCGTTTTCTCGATGTGGTTCGTGGTCAACGAGTATTCTCTCCGTGTGGGCATCAGAGAGCTGAACGAGCAGTTGCGGCAGCAGGAGCGCGCGTTCTCGCGCGTGAGTGAGGAGATGGAGGAGGTCAAGCGGAAGCTCGATCTACTCGCGTCGAACGTCGAAGGGGAGTTGACTATGGCCGGGCGTATCTCTAACACCTACGGCCCGAGCGTGAGTCTGATTGAGGCCACCTATGGGTTCGTCGAACAGGGGACGGGGAAGGTCCTGCGGTATGCCGAAGCGACTGAAGGGGGGATCGCGATCACGCACGGAGAAGAACGCTTCCAGGTGACGACGGAGGGGAACGGCCCGGCGGTGGAGGAGACGGTCCTCGGGACGGGATTTCTGGTCGCGCGCGGGTACCTGCTCACGAACCTCCATGTGGCCCGCCCCTGGTGGCAGAACGAAGCCGCCGAGCAAATCATGGGGATGGGGTTTCGTCCCCGACTCTTAGCGCTGAATGCGTACTTCCCGACGATTCCGACGCCGGTGCCTTTGGAAGTCGCGCGCGTTTCCGAGGAGTACGATCTGGCGCTCTGTCGGTTGGGGCGCCTGGATGTGAATCTCCCTATCCCGCCCCTGGCCAGTGAGGAGGTCAAAGTGGACGTCGGACAAGCGGTCATCTTGCTTGGTTATCCTGCGGGTATTGAGGCCTTGCTCGCCCGACTCGATGAGAGCGTGGCGCGACAGATCATCACGGCGACGGCTATGCGTATCCCCGAGGTCACGCGCGAGTTGGCGACGCGCGGCTTGATTCGCCCGATGGTGACCCAAGGGCATGTGAGCGCTCGCCTCCCGGGACGCATCGTCCATGACGCCGCGACGACGACCGGTGGCTCCGGTGGCCCGCTCTTCAACCGCAACGGCGTCGTCATCGGCATCAATTATGCCGTGCTGCGGGAATTCTCGGCCTCGAACCTGGCTGTGCCCATTACGCTCGCGCGGCAACTCCTGCGCGAGCAGGGGATTCTGCCATGAGCCGTCGGCGTCGTCGGCTCGATGCGGTTTTTCACCCACCTTTGTGGGTCTTGTCTCGCCTGTGCCAATCCGCCCCTTTGGACGAGAGTCGTGTATCTCCTTCTTCAAACACGCCTTCGACCGCGCATCCTCTTGACCGAGAGATCGGCATGCGACTTGCTTCTTGGGATCGTGCTTCGAGCCAAAGCGAAAATATTGAGCGGGAGGGATGGATATGCGATTCATAAAGATCCTGGTGACAGTCATCATCACGGCCTTAATCGGCCTTTTGATGTTCGCTTCCGAGCCAGTGGCGAAGCAAGAGTACTCGAAGAAGGAGAAGAAGGCGTGCACCTACTGTCATACGTCGAAGAACCCGAAGGAGTATTCGGATAAGGATTTGAACGAGGCAGGCAAGTACTACAAGGAGAAGAAGACGCTCGAGGGGTACAAGGAGAAGAAGTGAACACCGTGGACGTGAGTACCGCCGCGCGAGCGGGAATGGCTCGCAGTCAGGGGTGAAGTTCTCTATGGGGGGAGTGCTTGATCGTTCGGCGAAGGGAACGACTCAAACGGCACACGAGGGATGGTCGCGTGCGCTGCTTCTTCATCTGCTGGTGCCACTGGGGGCAGCGGGAGCTTTTCTCCTCCTGCAGTGGCGCGCCGTGCTCGCGCCACTGGAGAGTGAGACGCCGCTTGTCGTGCTCGCGCTCATCCACTACATTGGGGCTGCCGTGTTCCACCTGACGTATCTCTATCAGCGGGAGGCGTTGCTCGAACGACTGGGACTATGGGTGACGGCAGTGGGGTTCGGGCTGAACGTGGCCGCTTGGGGAGCGCGATGGCTTCTTGTCGGATATTATCCGCTCAGCAACTTGTATGATACGGCGCTCTTCTTCGCGCTGGCGACAGCGGCGGCGAGCCTCATCGTGACGCTCTCCTCGCGTCAGCCCTTGATCGGGGCGCTCGTCATGCCGGTGGCCGCGTTGTTGCTGATCTTGGGACTCCTCTACGGAAACGAAGCTCAGGACCTCCCGCCCGTGCTCGTCAGTTATTGGCGGCCGATCCATGTGACGCTGGCGATGGCCGGTTACGCCGTATGCGCGGTGAGTTTCGTCACGGCCTTGCTCTATCTGCTGAAAGATCGCGTTCGGTTGGAGGTGATTGCTGTCTTCGCGTTGGCCTTCCCGGTGCTCACGTATGCCGTGATCTCCGACGGTTCGATTCTCACGCAGGGCGTCTTCTTCGTGAAGGTCCTCATGGACGGGCAGCGCATCCCGATGGACCCAGAGAATCGGGAATTCCTGCGGGCGAGCATCCCGCAGATCGGGATGATCTTCCGCGGAGCCTTCGTCGGATCAGTCTTTGCTCTGATCGCCTTCGCACTCTACCTCTTCACGGCTCGTCCGTCTCTGCGGGCGATCGGACATTGGGCGACGCGCCTGGTCTTCTTCATGCAGGGGGCGGGTGCCTTCTGGCTGCTCGTCCAACTGCGGCGTTCGCAGGATGTCGTCGCGTTCCTTGACCCCGCACAACAGAGCATGATCTCGGAGGCGTGGCTCGAGCAATTCGGCGGCCGATTGGAGCTGCGCGCGCAGGGGAGTGCGATCGAAATCGCCGCGATTTTCGCCGCCCTGGCGCTCACCGGATTCGTCGCCCTTTTCGGCTGGAGATGGGAGCGACTCTTGGATGCCTTGCCATCGCTTGAAGTGCTCGATCGGCTCACATATCGCGCCGTGACGCTCGCCTTTCCTCTTTTGACGCTCATGGTGATTACGGGCGCCGTATGGGCGAACGAATCTTGGGGCCGATATTGGGGATGGGATCCCAAGGAGACGTGGGCGCTCATCACCTGGCTCTTCTATGCGACGTTTCTGCACACGCGCCTGACGCATGGATGGAAAGGGCGTCGAAGCGCCGTGCTCGCCGTACTCGGCTTCGTCGCCGTCATGTTCACCTATCTGGGGGTGAGCTTCTTGCTCCCCGGCTTACATTCTTATGCCAGAGGGCCATTCGGACAGTGGCCGATCGGGTGACTTGCGGCGCCGCGTTCAAAACCGGGGGTAGATGACGACGCGGCGGAAGGGGTCTTGCCCCTTGCTCTCGGAGAGGAGGCCGTAGCGTTGGACCAATTCGTGTTGCAGCCGACGAATGTACGCACTCTGCGGGGAGAGTTCGACCGGCCGCCGATGTGCAATGACTTCGGCTACGGCCTCTTCGACTTCCTCCAGCGCGCGTTGCTCCTCGGGTGAGAGATCCTCCTTGGGCGCCTGAAGTCCGAATTCCTCCAGGAGGAAATTCCGCACCTGCGTGGTCGTGTTGCTCTTGAGGGCGATGACGGGGATATTCCACTGTGCGGCCTCACGAAGACGTGGCGTGCCCGTGCGCGCGTGCGATTTGAGCGTGAGCACAACGTCCGCTTGTTTCACATCGGTGGTGATCACGGCTGGCACGCCTAACTCGCGGATGGCGCGCTCGATCTTATCGCGGCTGACAGCGTAGGGGAAGATACGGAGCACGCGTTGGCCGGCCGGACTGCTGGCTGGCGCGACCGAACGTTCCTCCGGCGTGACGGGCGGCGCCATTTCCCTCACGATCTCGATCTCGCCGCTCGGTTTCCGGAGGCGAAGTTCCGGGCGAGGGGGGATGCCTCGCAGCAGGCGATCCACGACCGTCGCGACGTCGTGGTGGACGGCCAAACGATCTTTGTCCTGAATCTCAATGAGCACATCGAACGTGGGCGGGGCCTTACGCTCCAGCACCGTCTTCTGCGTCCCGCGCCGCTTGGCTTCCTCATCGCTCAGGGTGACGGCTTGGATGCCTCCGACCAGGTCACAGAGCGTCGGATTCATGAGGAGGTTCTCCAGGGAGTTCCCATGCGCCGTGGCGATCAATTGGACGCCACGTTCGGCGATCGTGCGGGCGGCGAGCGCTTCGGCCTCAGTCCCGATCTCGTCAATGACGATCACCTCGGGCATATGGTTCTCGACGGCTTCGATCATCACGGCGTGTTGCAGTTCCGGCGAGGGGACCTGCATGCGGCGTGCGCGCCCGATGCCCGGATGTGGGATATCGCCGTCGCCCGCGATCTCATTAGAGGTGTCCACGACCATCACGCGTTTGCCCAGCTCGTCGGCGAGCACGCGCGCCGCTTCGCGCAGCAGCGTCGTCTTCCCGACGCCCGGCTTCCCCAGCAACAGAATGCTCTTGCCCGATTGAATGACGTCCTTGACGATGTCTACCGTCCCGAAGACGGCGCGCCCAACGCGGCAGGTGAGGCCGATGATCTCGCCGCGGCGGTTCCGCAAGGCGGAGATACGATGCAGCGTGCGTTCGATCCCCGCACGGTTGTCTCTGGTGAACGTCCCGACACGACTCACGACGAAATGGAGATCCTCGCGGGTGACAGCTTCATCGCGCAGAGTGATCGAGCGGGAGAGAAACCGTGCTTCCGGCGGTCGCCCAAGATCCAAGACCACTTCGATCAGCTCGTTCACATCCGGTTGCTGCAGGAGCGCCTCCCGAATCGCTGGGGGGAGGACATCCAACAGCGCGTCTAGATCATCGGCGATTTCGATGCCTCGATGTCCCATAGGCCCGTCGCATTTGCCAGCTCGCTCATGATCTTATCATAGCGGCCTCGCTCGGAAATGTCCAAAATTCCACTCCTGCCCGCCGGGTTCATGTGTTATCCTTCTCCCTCATGGAGCCAATACCGGACATGTCGTTTCAACAAATTCGCCATCATGTCGAGGGGATCCTGCGCGCGCTGCATCTTGATCCGACGCGCGATCCTGAGCTGCGGCAGACTCCCGAGCGCGTGGCCGAGTGGTATCTGGAGTTCTTCGGTCCGCTCGAGCGTGAGGAGGAGCCAGACGTCGTTCCTCTGGTCCACGAGGGAGGCGCCGAGGAAATGATCCTGGTGACGGGCCTCCCGTTCTATTCCGTCTGTGCGCACCATCTTCTGCCTTTCTTCGGCGAGGCGCACATCGCTTACGTGCCCGATCGCATGCTTCTGGGCATCGGGAGCATCGGACGACTGCTCGATCACTATTCCCGTCGTCCGCAGCTTCAAGAGCGATTGGCCGAACAAGTCGCCGAGGCGCTTGTGCGCGCGGCTCAGCCCCGAGGGGTGATCGTCCTCCTCAAGGCGCGACAGCTCTGCATGGAGATGCGCGGGGCGAAGAAGCCGGGATGGGTGACGACCAGCGCCGCGCGCGGATGTTTTCGAGACTCCGCCTGGCGCCAGGAGTTCTTCCGACGGCTGACCGAGCGGTGAGATCCTCAAGAGGCGTCGGCCAGAAGCGTGGGGTCGAAACAGACGATGGCCTTGATGATCTCCGCGCGCGCCATGGCCGCGACGGCTTCCGACACGCGCTCCAATGGAAATCGGTGAATTGGCAGATGGTGCGCGCGAATGACTCCCCGTTCGATCCAGCGGAGTGCTTCGCGCGTATCCAAAGGACCGCAGGAGTAGCTCGGGATGAGGCTGATCTCGTGCATGTAGAGATGGTACGGCTCGATCGCGAATTGCTCTTCCGGCGGCAGTGGCGTGAAGAGGATCACGCGGGCGCCCGGGCCGGCACAGGAGATCCCGAGCGCGAGAGCCTCGCGTGATCCCGGACCGACGATGACAACATCCGCTCCATAACCCTCGGTCAACTCGCGCACGCGCTTGGGGACATCTTCTCGTTCGGGGTTCAGCGTGCAAACGTCACCCAGTCGCTCTGCCGCACGGCAGCGAACGTCGAGCCGATCCACGCCAATGAGCGGATGGGCCCCCCACGCGCGCGCCAACAGCAGATGGAGCAATCCCATGATCCCTAGTCCGATGACGACGACGGCTTCCCCGGCATGCACGGCCGCCCGTCGGAGCGATTTCACCACGCAGGCCGTCGGCTCGATCAAAACGCCGTCCTCCCAAGCGAGCTGATCCGGGAGCTTCAACAGATCCGCCAGGTTCTCTTCCGGGACGAGGAAATATTCGGCCAACCCTCCCGGAACGATCTTCGAGCGCCGCCATGTCGCGCACTGGCTGTAGTGACCCCGGCGACAGAAGCGGCAGTGGAAGCACGGCGCGTGGTGGTGGGCGAAGACTCGATCGCCGACGCGAACGTCGCGCACCTCGGCGCCCACGCGCGCGACCACTCCGACGGGTTCATGCCCGAAGATCAGAGGCGCCTTCCGACGAATGTACCAGGGCAGGACATCGCCCGAGCAGATGCCACAGGCGACGGTCTTCACAAGGACTTCGCGCTCCCCCACCGCGGGGACATCCAGCTCTTCCACGCGAACGTCGTGGAGGTCGTAAAGACGCGCGGCGCGCATCCGAAAGGGGATGACCGATAAGTTCGACATCGCCTTCGCCGATCTTACGGGATCACAGCGTATTTGATGCAATTGCCTTGCTGCAGGAGGGTGAATACTTCCAGAAGGCGCGTGAGCGGATACTCCCCGGTGATGAGACGTCCAACCTCGATCCGCCGTTCGCATAACAACTCATATGCCCGTCGCACGGCGCGCTGCGTATAGTGGAATGGGCTGATCAGCGTGATCTGATCGTAGTGGATGCGTCCCGTGTCCAGCTCGATCGTCGAACCAGAAGGGCAGCCGCCGAAGAGCACGACCTTCCCACCACGGCGAACCAAGGTGATCGCTTGCTGCCAGACGGCCGGACGACCCGTGCACTCGATGACCGTATCAGCTCCTCGCCCTTGCGTGAGGTCGAGGACGATCTCGCGCACATCTTCGTTCTCGGCATCAATGACGCGGGCAGCGCCCAACTCTTGGGCCACGCGAAGTCGAAACGCACGTCGTCCGGCGATCAAGACACGCTCCAAACCCAGCGCTCGAAGCAGCAACAGGTGCATCAGGCCGATCGCCCCGGCGCCGATGATCAGAACCGTATCTTCGGGATCAAAATCGAGATGCTGCAAACCGTGCACGACGCAGGAGAGTGGCTCCAAGATGGCTGCTTCGTTGAAGGGGAGCGCCGCCGGCTTGGGGAACATGTTCTTCTGCACGATGTGCGCGGGGATCTTGATGTATTCGGCGTAAGCGCCCAGGACCTTGGCCTTCATCGTCAGTTCACAAAGGTTATCTTGGCCGCGCCGGCAGTAGTAGCAGTAGCCGCATGGAGCCGAATGGACAGACATGACGGCATCCCCTTCGCGGAAATTTCGAACGCCGGGGCCAACTTCGGCCACCTCGCCGGCGAATTCGTGACCGAAGAGCGTCGGCATGGGCATCTTCGGATGCCCGCGCAAATACGCCTTCAAGTCCGTCCCGCAAGTCAACGCCGCGCGGATCTTAACGACGACTTCGCCCGGCCCCGGCGTCGGTCGCTCGACCTCCCGCAATTCCAGAAGACCCGGTTGCACCAAGACATTCGCCCACATGCCGTTTCGCTTCCGTTCCATAGGCCAAAGACCTAATTCTAGCTCACGCCTTTCGATCTGCCAATTTCTCTCCAATGCGATGAACGGTTGAACGCTCCGGGAGGGAGAGCGTACAATACCCCGTACGAGGAACGCGCGCATGACGATGAACCACCGAGAAGGCCCGCTCGAACCGATCCACTGTGAGTGGTCGGGACCTGCGGATTCCGCCCAGATCCTTGGCGATACGGGCTCGCGACTCTATCGGCATCGCGGGAACTACCGTTGGGAGGGCGTATCGCCGGAGCCGTATAAAGCTCCCGCCGAAGATTGGGCTGCCGCTCAGCGCATGATCTTCGTCGGTCGGGCGGCGGAGCCCATCGATTTCCACCTCCGGTATTTCGAATTGGAGCCCGGTGGATTCACGAGCTTAGAGAAGCACGAACACGCCCATGTCGTGATCGTCGTTCGAGGCAAGGGAATGGTCGTCGCGGGCCCTGCGTGTTGGAGCGTGGGCTTCCTCGATACGATCTACATTGCCCCCTTCACGCCGCATCAACTCCTCAACGCGGGAGAGGAGCCGTTTGGTTTCTTCTGCATTGTGGACGCCGTGCGCGATCGTCCGCAACCGCTCGGCCCGAGCGAACTCCGGCGCTTGTTGGCGATCCCCAGCGTGCGTGCGGTGCTTCGAGTCCCGGTCGAGAAAGGCGAGGGGGAGGCTCACTCGGAGAGGTGAGCGCGAGCGTATTCGAGCAGCTCCCGCTTCAGTTCCTCCAGCTTGCCCGTGAAGAAGTGATCGGCGCCCTCGATCAGGATCAAATCTTTCGGTTCCGGGAGCGTCAGCATCAGGGCCTGAAGATGCTCGAGGGGGGCGAATTCATCCTTCGTCCCGTGGACGAACAGCTTTGGCTTCCGGCAATCCTCGAGGAATCGAAAGTCGGACAGCGCGACGGCCGCGCCGATTGCGATGAGCGTCGTCACGCGCTCGTCGCGCGTCCCGACTTTCAAACCCACCCAGGCACCGAAGGAGTATCCGGCGAGCCAGATCGGCACCTGCGGATACCGTTCGGCCACGAAGGCGATGGCCGCGGCGACGTCCTCCTGCTCCCCTTCGCCGAAGTCGAATGTCCCCGCACTCTTGCCGACGCCACGAAAGTTGAAGCGAAGGGTCGCCATGCCAGCTTCTTGGAAAGCTTGCGCCGCGCGCACGACCACTTTGTTGTGCATCGTCCCGCCATATTGCGGATGAGGGTGGCAGAGGACAGCGACGGCCTTCGGCGTGGGGAGCACCCCCTCTTCGAGGACCGCTTCGAGTGGCCCGACGGAGGATGAGAGCATGAGTCCCATAGCAGGATTGGGATAGCAGAAAACTTTGCATCTGGCAATGTCCTCGCCGTATGATAAGGAACGTGCGATGATGGACGGGAGGGGAGAGACATGTCGCTGACGCATCCCGAATCGGGAGTACGGCGCTTCGTTTTCGATGCCATCGCGATCTTCGTCCTCGTGCTCAGTGGTGGGTTCTTTGTACTTCCCATTCTCGGTGAGGATCCGAAAGGGGGAGGGAACGCGGCCATCACAGCCGAGGAGATTCGGGCGCACGTCCAGTTCCTCGCTTCGGACGAATTGGAAGGCCGCGAGGCTGGACTCGAAGGAGCGGAACGGGCGGCGCGCTACATCGCCTCAGCGTTTCGCGCCTATGGGTTGAAACCCATCGGCGATGGAGGGACGTTCGAGCAACGCTTCTCCTTCGTCGCCCGCGTCGTGCCGGGGCCGATGAACCGACTGCGCCTGAAAACGGAGGCTGGAGAGCGAGAGTTCGCTTTCGGGGGAGATTTCGTGCCGCTTGCACTCTCTAGCCGTGGCGCGGTCGAGGGGGAAGTCCTCTTCGCCGGATATGGCATCTCCGCCCCCGAACTCGGCTACGACGACTATATGGGCATCGAGGTCAGCGGGAGGCTCGTTCTCGTCCTCGATGGGAGCCCAGATGGTCAGGATCCACATGGGCGATTTCAAGGCTATCGAGCGCCGCAGCGCAAGATCGCCACAGCTCGGGAGAAAGGGGCGCGCAGTGTCCTCTTCATCGCCGCTGAAGGGAAAGCCGAAGAAGATCGGCTCGCGATGCTCCGTTACGATCCCATGTTCGGAGAAGCTGGCATCCCCGTCTTGCTCCTTGGGCGCGCTGCCGCTTCGGAAGTCTTACGAATTGCGGGGAGAGATCTCGCTGAGCTGGAACGCTCCTTGGCTTCGACGGCGACACCTCGCTCCTTCGTCCTCTCAGGCGTTCGCCTCGTCGTACAGGCCGATGTAGAGAAGGAGATGCGTCAGACGGCGAACGTCGTCGGTCTGTTGGAAGGGAGCGATCCGACGCTCAAAGACGAAATCATCATCATCGGAGCTCACTACGATCATCTCGGGCGTGGGGGAGAACACTCGCTCGCCCCTCATCGAATGGGGGAGGTGCACAATGGCGCGGACGATAATGCGTCAGGTGTCGCCGGCATGCTCGAGTTAGCGCAAGCGCTCGCCGCTGCGAGAGCCTCCCTCCGCCGCAGCGTCCTCTTCATCGCGTTCTCGGCCGAGGAGGTCGGCTTGCTTGGTTCCAATCATTACGTGAAACACCCGCTCCTTCCGCTGGAGCGCACGATCGCCATGTTCAACTTCGACATGATCGGGCGATTGCGCGAGAGCGGGGTGATCGTCTATGGCGTTGGGACGTCGCCGTTTTGGCAAGCGGCGCTTGAGCGGGCGAACGAGAACGCGCGGTTGAACCTGAGATTTCGCGATGACGGCGTTGGCCCGAGCGATCATACGTCGTTTTATCTGAAGGACATCCCCGTGCTTCATTTCTTCACCGGTGTTCACGAGGATTACCACAAGCCCTCGGACGATGCGGAGAAGATCAATGCCGAGGGGGCGCAACGGATCATCTCGCTGGCGTATGAGCTAGTGAGGGAATTGGATCGTCAGCCAACGCGCCCGGCCTTCGTCCGCGCGAGAGAGGAGAGGCGCGAGGCCATCGCGTCGGGATTTCGCGTCTACATTGGGACGATCCCGGATTACGCGGAGTCCGTCGAAGGGGTGAAGATCGCGGGCGTTCGTCCCGGTAGTCCGGCCGAGCGAGCGGGGATACGCACTGGTGATGTCATCCTCCGTGTCGGACGGCGAGAGATCCGAAACGTCTACGACTACACCTATGCCCTTCAAGAGCTGAAGGAGGGGGAGGAGGTGGAATTCGTGATCCTGCGTAGTGGTGATCGGCTTTCGCTGAAGGTCACTCCCGAGCGACGTCGCGCGTTTTAATCGGCCGGGCGGTTCGACAGTGCACCGCCTCTCGCTTCATCAAGGCGAGCTCCGCCTGCTGCTTCGCCTCCAGCGACCCCGTTTGTGAAAATCCGCTTGAGTTTGTGAAAAGCAGTGATAAAATCGGTACCCGAAAGAGGCCGCGAACCTGGGACGTGGTCTGGCCAGGAGGTCGTGCCGGATGTGCGTGGGGCAGGAGGCACGTGGCGAACCTCATCGGGGGAGGGGGGTATGAAAGCGACCAGGGAAGAGTCTGCATTGGTCGTGAAGCTCATGGAGGCGATTGACGCGGGAAGATTTGAAGAAGCGGATCGGATGCTTCCCCACCTCAGGACGAACGCCGATCCCCTCGTAGCGATTTTGGAGGCCGAAGTGAACCTCTACTTCGGTCGCCTCGAGTCGGCCCGGGAACGCCTCGCGCAGGTTGATCCTTGGAGATTGGGAGCGCGTTCGCTCTCGCGTTACCTTCTCGCTCTCGGCCAGTGCCATCTGGAGCATGAACAGTGGGAGTTAGCGGGAGAGATTTTGGAAGGGGCGTGCTGCCTCTACAAGCTCCTGCGCGCTCGTTGTCATCTGGCTCGCGGGCTGTATTATTTGGGAGTGACGAAGTGCAAGCGCGGGGACGGAGAAGAAGCGGAAGCGCTGTGGGAACAAGCGAAGGCACTCCTGACCGAAGAGGAGACGGCGCGGGGCGATTTCGCCCTCGGCGTGCTCGAATACGCCTTGGGCGCGCGGCGCCTTCAAACGGGACGGATCGAGGAAGCCCGCGCCTCGCTGTACTCCAGCGTGCGGCTCCTCGATGAGGAACGTGGCCGATATTACGCTTCCGCTTTGGGCGCGCTCGGCGCTTTGCTCGCCTCATGCGGAGAATGTGCGGATGCGGTCGAGAAGCTAGGGGAGGCACAGCGCATCCTGATCCGATATATGATCGGCGATCCGCTGATCGAAGTGACTCCTACACTGGCTGCCGCTCTCGTTCGGATGGGGCGCTTCGACGAAGCGGAACACGCAGTACACGAGAGCTTGGATGCGTTGCAGCGCCTCGGGCATGGGCGGGGAGTCGGGCGGATGTTCAAGACGCTCGCCGAGATCTACCTCGAGCGAAACGATGTCGCGCGCGCAGAACATGCGGCTCGCGCGGCCCTTGAGCATGCCGAGACCCTGCGAGATGACGTCTTGCGAGCGGAGGCGCAGATCCTCCTCGGACGCGTCGCCGCGCGACGGCGCGATCACGAGGCGGCCGAACAGACCCTCTCGCGAGCTCGCGAGATCGCCCGAGGTCTGGACGATCGAAAACTGGAAGGCCTCGCCTGCCTGTATTGGGCGGAAGCTTGTTACGCTGTCTCCCCTATGCGAGCCCAGGAGTTGATCGCGCGCGCGCAGGAGTTGCTTCATCCATTCTCCGATCCGCAGATCGAACGCGAGATCGAGCGCGTCGCGCAACGGGCGACGAGCGAGCGCATCAAGCTGACGCCCGACAACAAGCTCATCTTCGACGGCAACTTCCTTCCCAATTGGTACGTGGCGCGCGAGACGCTGGAGCGTTTCCTGCTCAAGAACGCGCTTCGGCAAGCCGGGGGGAATCTCACGAAGGCCGGGGAATTGCTAGGGATCACGAAGGTGCATGTGCATAATCTGCGTCGGCAGTTCAATCTGTGAGGAAACGCGAGCCGTGGAGAGCTTCGGAAGCCACTCATCGGACAAGCGCAATAGGAGGGGGATATGGGAACGTTGGCGGGAAAGGTCGCGATTGTGACCGGAGGAACGCGCGGCATTGGTCGCGCGATCGTCGAAGCATTACTTGAAGCGGGGGCTGCGGTCGTCTTCTGCTCGCGCCGAGCGGAAGCGGTGCAACGGACGCTTGAGGAATTGAGTTCCAAGGCGCCGGGACGCGTCGCGGCTCTCCCGTGCGATGTGCGGGATCTCGCGCAGGTGCGCGAGCTGGTTCAATACGCGGTCCGCACGTTCGGTGGCGTGGACATTCTGATCAATAACGCCGGCGTTGGTATCTTCCGCAGCATCTATGAGCTGGCGCCCGAAGAGTGGCGCGAGGTCATCGAGACCAATCTCACGGGCGCTTTCTATTGTTGCCGCGAGGTCGTCGGTCATATGCGGCAGCGCGGCGGCGGATACATCATCAATATCAGCTCGCTCGCCGGCAAGAATGCCTTCGCTGGGGGAGCGGCCTACAATGCTTCGAAGTTCGGCCTGAACGGGTTCAGCGAGGCGATCATGCAGGATTTGCGCTACGATAACATTCGCGTGAGCTACGTCATGCCCGGCAGCGTCGCCACCGAGTTCGGCGGGCGCGAGCCGACGCCGGAATCGGCATGGAAGTTGAAGCCCTTGGATGTCGCGCGCGTCGTCCTCCATCTGCTCGAGCACGACCCGACGAGCCTCCCAAGCTGCGTGGAGATTCGTCCCGCGAAGCCTCCGCGAAAAGGATGAAGCGTGCCAACGTTAACGAATGGCCCGATACCCCCCGGGCACAAACGGGCACAAAAAAAGATCAAGGCCGGAGCACCCTTCGCTCCGGCCTTTCGTGATCCTCACGTCGCAGATCGCTTTCGGTGAGCGCGCTCCTCGCTCCGTCCTCGGCATCACTGATGCCGTTGAGCCTTCACCGGGCCAGGAGCGGACCGCACTTCTCCCCCCATTGGCGCTGATGGAGCGAGCATCGGCCGATGCCCGGCCGGCCCTTCCCCTCGCTCTCCAATAGTCGGACCGAGTGTGAGTGTCCCTCCGCGCTCCACCCGAATGTCTCTCGCGCGGAAGCTGGGTCGTGAACGCTCCGGATCGGTCGTCGGCAGCGTCACGCCCGGTGTCCCTCCATAGCCGGGCCCGCCCGCATAGGGTCCCCCGTACCAAGCCGTCGGATACGGGCAGCGGTAGATCAAACGCCGCCCCCAAGGCGAGGCGAAGTCGAAGCCAAAGGGCACGAAAGTGAAAATGCCCAGGAAGGGATCGAACACCCACGCGCTCGCCATCAATCCGTAGTCGAAATTCCGACGGCGCGTCAGCGACCGATTCGCCGCGATCAACACTTCTGCGCGATCCTTCGCCCACAGCTCGAACTCATCGAGCGGTTCTCGCTTTGGTAGCTTCGCGATCTCGATCTGAGCGGAGGTCACCACCGCTTGCTGTCCTTTCTTCAGCTTTTGCGTTCGCCCTTCGGCGAGCACTTCCATCTCTCCACTTCGGACCAGCAAGCGCGTCGCGTCTGCGCGCGCATCAATGCGATAGAGCCCACTCTTCTTGATTCGAAAGGCGGCATGCGGCGTTTGTCCCCGAAGACTGACCTCCCGATTCAGTCCCACCACTTCGAGGAGCGCCGTGCCCGCCCTGATCCCGAATTCCACACGGGGGAGGTCCGTTTGATGGAAGACGATCTCCGTGTGATGATCGAGTCGGAGCACCGATCCCGGATTAAGCAGAATCTCCGCGCGGCCACTTCGGGTGAGAACCGCGTCTCCGTCGTCCAGTTGCTGATGCGGGGCGAGCCGTTGCGAGAGCACACCCGCAGATGTCTGCAGCCAGACCTCGCCTTGCGTGTAATTGACCAGTCCGGCGCGCGCCGAAACGATGTATTGCGCCATGACCCCGACCCATCCTCCGAAACCCAGAAGCAGGCCGAGAGCGAACAGTGCGAAATGCTTCGTGACGGTTCTTCTCATCCTCGTCCTCCCGTCGCCTTAAGCTCCTGCGAAGGATCGGGGCACACTCCCCAAGCCTTCCGGCGCAAGGATACTACGAATCATGCCCCGATTCAAGACCCCATCGCCGCACCAGGTCGTCCTCGTGCTCGCATCAAATGGCGATCTCGGTCGAGAGATCGCCTTCTTGCTCTCAAAGGATGGACGCCGTATACTCCCCATTGGGGATCTCACGGTGAAGGTTCGCAGGATCAGGAGCGGAAGGGCCTATGGAACGATTCCTCTCGCCGGAACCCGTCGTGAAGTTGGAGAAGGCTTTTGTGAACCCCTTCAAGACGATCCTCACAGCGGCGCGGACGTGCTACTCCAACAAAGGGATCGTGCGCGAGGAGGACCTCAGGGAAGGAGCCGAGGCGCTGGCCGAGATGCTCTATCATGCCGGGCATCATACGACTATCGAACACGCGTATTTTCAATTTTCGCTGGCGAACGTCTCCCGGCAATTCATCTGGTCCTTCTTACATGCGCACCCCTTTTACAATTCCGAACAGGTGAGCCAACGTTACGTCGAAGTCGCACCGGGGAACTTCGCCATTCCACCGTTGCGCGGAGAGAGCTTGACGCTTTATTTGGAGACCCTCGAGTTCCAGATGGAAGCGTATCGTCGCCTGGCCGAGATGCTCTTCCCGATCGTCGAGAGCGAATATCGCCGCCTCTTCCCTTATCGCCGGACGACTGAGAAGAAATATCGTGCGGTGATCCAAAAGCGGTGCTTAGAGGTCGCCCGATATGTGTTGCCCGTGGCGACGTTCGCTTATCTGTATCACACGATCAGTGCGATCACTCTGCTGCGCTACCATCGGCTGTGTCAACAGCTGGATGCTCCTCACGAGCAGCGGCTCGTCATCGAGAGGATGGTGGGCGAGGTCTTGCGTTGGGATCCGCTCTACGCTCGGATCCTTGAGGATCCCATTCCGCTTGAGGAAACGCCCGAGTTCGCCTTCTTCACCGCCCATTTCGAGGCCTTGGGTTGGGAGGGGCGGCGTGCGTTTCGCGAGGAATTCGACCGCAGCCTCGATGGCCATGTCTCCAAGCTCGTGGACTACAAGCTCAATAATGAGGCGACGCTGGCTGATGCTGTGCGGCAGGTCCTTGGTGTCTCGCGCTCCGTGTTGGACGATGGGGCGGCCATCGCGCTGGTCCTCGATCCGGCGCGGAATCGGTTGCTCGGGGAGTCGTTGAACCTGACGATGCTCTCGAAACTCTCGCGAGCGCTCTACCATCCGAGTTACACCTTCCGTAAGAAGCTCAGCCATGCTGCCGATTCGCAGGATCAGCGGCACCGTCTGACACCCGCCTCGCGTCCGTGCCTGACGGCTCAGTTCAGCCCGGAACCGGACTTCATCACGCCCGAGTTGATCCGGTGCGAGGAGAAGATCGAGCGCTTTTACCTTGACGTCATGGAACGCATCTGGTCAGCCATCGCGCGACTGCGAACGCGCGGTGTCCGCGACGAGTACGCGATGTACGTGTTGCCCAATGCCGTCGCCATTCGCTACACGGAATCGGCCGATCTGCTCAATCTCCGGCATAAGCACGCCATGCGGCTCTGCTATCTCGCGCAAGAGGAGATCTGGCGCGCCTCCGTGGATGAGGCTCAACAGATCCGCGAGGTGAACCCGACGATCGGGAAATACCTGCTCCCTCCGTGCGCGCTGCGCAAATTGGCCGGGACCCGCCCGACCTGCCCGGAAGGGGAGCGCTTCTGTGGCGTCCCCGTTTGGCGACTCGACCTGAGCGAATATCAGCGATTGATCTGAGTGGGAAGGCCCGCGTTCTTTCCGAAGGTCGGGAGCCGTCTCCCGTCCGTTGCGCCTCCGGCGAACGCCGTATTTTCCTCCGACAAATACCGGATTTTCCGCCGCACCTCTTGACGGCGTCGCATCCATCGCCTACATATAGCGACGCCATTACGGCATGGTATTTGAGGAGACTGTCTTCTGGCGAGGGAGGGGCATACCGATGCCACGAGTCCGAGAGCTTCAGGTCACCGCATCCGTCATTGCTGATCTCATTGATGCTGGCCGGTTCACGACAGCCGAGAAGGCGTTGCGGGAGATTCGTGAAGACTCACCCATTGTTCACGTGCTTCGCGCCGAAGTGGAGATCTACTTCTCGCACCTGCATGAGGCCGAGCGTTTGCTCGATGAAGTCGCCCAGGAAGCCCGGGAGGTTGAAGTCGCCGCCCGCTACGCCATGGCGCGTGGGGAGCTGAGTTACTGGCTCTACCGCTACGAAGAGGCTGAAGAGCACTTCCATATAGCCCTGCACTTTTATAAATTCCTCGGCGAGACGTTCCGTCAGGCCGTCGCCCTCTATAACCTCGGACGCTTGGAGCGTCGACGCGCCCGGTTCGAGGAGGCGGAGAGACTCCTCAATCGCTCCATCGAGTTGAGCAAAGATCACGCTGACTCTCGTGCCGAATTCCTACGTGGGCTCGTGTTGTTCAATCTGGGAGCGATAAGGCTTTATGAAGGACAGCTTGATCCCGCGAAGGAACTTTTTGAGGAAGCCGCAAGGATCTTGAAGGTAAGCGAAGGCCAGCGGTATTATGGTTTGGTTTTGAACAGCCTTGGCGGCCTTCATCTCTACCTGGGGTGTCTTCATAAGGCCATAGCGGTGCTTCAAAGGGCTAAGGGCATATTTGAGAAAATTGGCATTTTTCATGACCTTGAGCACGCGAGCAACAATATCGCTTTGGCTTTGATCCAACTTGAACGATATAAGGAGGCTGAGCTGCTATTGAAAGAAAGCCTTGAGCTTGCTCAGAGGATTGGTGATGTGGTGAGTGCTAGTACATTCCTGACATCGTTTGCCGAGTTGTATGTCGCGTGTGGAGACCTTGAAAAAGCGCATCTCTATAGTAGGCAAGCGTCAGAATATGCCGAGTTGGCTACGAATCCGTTTGAGAAAGGTCGTGCCCTCGTTCAGCTTGGACGCGTTGCCCTTTTGAAGGGCCGATATTACGAGAGCGAGAAAGCCCTTCGGCAAGCGCTGGAGATCGGCGAGAAGTTGAAGAGCCGGGAGATCGAGACGCCCGCTTGTCTCTATCTGGCCGAGCTGATGCTCGCAGTCCAGCCCGTGAAGGCGCGCGAATGGCTCGCACGGGTGGATCAGCTTCTCGCTACGTATCCTCATGCTTGGTTCCGTGCTGAGTTTGAGCGGATCCGGCGGAAGATGGACGAAGGTCGGATTCGGATCGAGGAAGAGCGATTCATCGTGGACGGGACGCGGCTGCCCAAGTGGTACGAGGCTAAGGAGGCACTTGAGATCTTCCTCATCCGGAAGGCGCTGGAGCAATCCGGGAACAACCTAACTCGAGCGGGGGAGTTGCTGGGGACGACGCGCGTACACGTCCACAAGAAGAAGAAACAATACGGCCTTTGACGGCTCTCTGATTCATCCTCGCTGCCACCCAATAGCCCGAGTGGGTGGAAAGAAAAAATCTACTTGCCTGAAATCTCCATTTGCATATAATAAAGCGCGAAAACCCGAAAGATCGCGGGTTTTCGCGTGGGCCGCTAGCCCGTTGGATTTGCCGGGTTAGTGGACGCGCTCGAAGGAACAAAGAAAGGAGGAAGGGGCTCTATGGAACTGTGGTTGCTGATTCTCTTTGCCTTCTACAGGTTCTTCATCCAGTTCGTGAACGTGCTGGACTCTGGGGTAAGTCAGGGTGGGTGAAGATCATAGCAGCTTATGAGGGTTAAGAGTTCCATCGGGATCACGATGTAGTGAGGGCTAATGTTTGTGAGTGAAGCTCTTGCTGCACGGTGATCATTTGTTCCGGCGAAGCGATATCTCGCTTTGCTGAGAGTCTTCGCTGAAGCCCGACCGGTGCCTGTGGACCGCTTGAGGTCACATGGTGATCCGGAGCTTCTAGATGATCCTCCGTGAGCGAGGGGCTGGGGTATAAACATCTCGGCCCCTCCTCATCTTTTCGGCAGCAAGCCTTCGCCCGAAGGGAAAAAGCGAGCGCCGTTTCCTTTTCTCCTCCCGGACGGGTTATAATCAGCGCGTGAGAGCGAGGCTTCGGAGGGAAAATGACATGGCTGAGCGAAAGGGCGGGCGTTTGAGTGTCTCTAGCGATCGTGGGATCGCTGAGGAGCCTCATACGGGGATTGAGACCTTGCGTGAAGAGCATCGGGCCTTGTTGAAAGAACTGCGGCGTTTGGATCGATCACTCGCACGGCTCTCGGTGAAGCGAGCGGAGGCTGCCGCTGTGATTTCCGTCTTGGAATCACTCCGTGCCTTTCTCGCGGATCACGTGCAGCCGCACATGTTGCGGGAGCGCGAGACCCTGCATCCGCTGGTGGAGAAGAGTGGACTCTCGCGCCAGCAGGACATCCGGGCGATCTTGACCGGCGATAATGGCTTGGAGAAGGAATGTCGGCAACTTCAACGGGCGTTGCAGCGACTCAAGCGCGAGGGGGGGAAGCGCGAGACCGTTCAGCAAGTGATTGCCATTGGCGAGGGGATCATCGAAGTCATTGTCGAACACGTTCATCGCGAAGAGCAAGTCCTCTTCCCCCGATTGGAAGAAGTCCTTTCGCCGTCTCGGCCTTCGCGTGGATAGAACCTCTTTGGTGAGAAGGGGGCAACGCTCCCGATCTTCGCCCGTAGCTCGCTCCAAATGTGAATTGTTCGCGATGGCGCGCCGGAAGTTCCGATGCATTCCCAGCCTGACTTAATCTCGTTCCATGCCGCCTTTAAATCGTTCAAGACACACCGGCGTGCGGAGCCTAAACTGAATATCCTGCGTGAAGCGGAGAGGACTTTGAAATTTGAGGAGGCTCCGCCATGGTGGGAAGACCTGGGATGAAGGAAGTGATCTTTTTAACTCTCGTGTTATCGCTCTCCCTAGGAGGCGGCTTTGTCTTCGGACAGGGGAGGACGACGGGGGCCATCTCCGGGACGGTCTTCGATCCGACAGGGGCAGTAGTGGCTGGGGCGAAGGTACAACTCAAGGATCAGCTCACCGGAGCCCTTCGCGAGACCGTTACGAATGAGGTGGGGGCCTTTCTCTTCCCGAATCTTCCGTTTGGGACCTATGAGGTGGTAGTGACGGCACCGGGGTTTCAGACGGCCGTCTATAGTCGGGTTGTCGTGGAATCGGCGCGGACGACGGATGTGATCGTTCATCTGAAGGTGGGCGAAGTCGTTGAGACGGTTCAGGTCGAGGGGGCGACGCCGGCTTTAGAGATCACCTCCAATACGGTCTCCAACACGGTTCGGAACGAAGCGATTCAGAAATTGCCGCTCAGCGGGCGCAATATCTTGAACTTCGCGCTCCTGGTGCCGGGAGCCCAGACGGTCGGTGGGGGAGGGCGCTTCAGCGCTTACAATGGTATGCCTGGGGCGACGATCAACATCATGGTGGATGGCATCAACAACAATTCGCAGGGGTTCAAGAGCGGCGGAACGAGCTTCTTTGCGACCGTTCCACCTCGGCTCGATGCCATTGAGGAAGTAACGATTTCGACGGCCGGGCTAACGGCCGACGCCGGCGCCGAAGGGGCGATGCAGATTCGCTTCGTCACGCGGCGCGGATCGAACGAATTTCACGGCGGGATCTTCCACCAACTGCGCAATGACGCGCTGAATGCCAATAGCTATTTCAACAACGCGCGGCGATTACCTCGGCCGCGAGTGCGGTTCAACGAATTCGGTGGGAATCTGGGCGGGCCGCTGTGGCGGAACAAGCTCTTCTTCTTCGTGAACTACGAACAAGCGCGTATCCCGAGCCAGTCCACGGCCTCCAATACAATCCTCACGCCGGAGGCGCAGCAGGGGATCTTTCGGTATCGGGGGACAGACGGCGTTGAGCGCGCAGTCAATCTCCTGCACATTGCTGGCGCCAATGGGCATCCGGATCAGCTCGATCCCATCGTGGCCGACTACTTCCGGCGCACGAATGAGACGTGGCGCAATGGGGTGATCACGCGCCTGGACCTGTTTCGGAACACGCTGAGCTGGCTCAATCGCACCAATACGATTCAGCACTATCCGACGGCTCGCATCGACTATCACATCGCGCCGAACCTCACCTGGACGGGGACATGGCACCTCTTCAATCGCGTCATTGATGGGACGCGGCCCTGGCCGGGGCCGGAGTTCAAAGAGCAGAGCAAGTTCACCAACAGTTGGTATATCGCTTCGACGTCGGTGAATTGGACGATCTCGCCGCGGACGCTCAATGAGTTCAAGTACGGGCTCCAGCACAATGTGGATCAGTATAACGTGGGCGAGGGGCCGGATCAGTTCTACGTGAACGGTCGGCTCATGCGCATCGCCTATCCGTTCGTTCCACCCTTGATTCGCAATCAGATGAACATCTCGCGCGCCAATGGCACGCATAATCTCTACAATAACCTCACGCTCATTCGGGGAGCGCACTCGATGACCATCGGAGGATCATTCCGTCATGTCGGCTGGTATGATGCCGATTTCATCGGAGCGGGGATTCCGCAGTACAACGTCGGGATCGCGACGGGAGATCCGGTGACGAGTGTGTTGAGCCCGTCGGTGCTACCGGCGATTTCGAGCACCGATCTGACGAACGCGTGGAACCTCTACGCCTTGTTGACCGGGCGCGTGGCGAGCATCAGCGCGACGCGCGGTGTGGACTACCGGACGAAGCAATATAAGGACCTGACGATGCTCGTTCGGCTCGATCGGCAACGGGTTGGAGGCTTCTACTTCCAGGATTCGTGGCGGTATCGGCCGACGCTCACGTTCAACTACGGGTTCCGGTGGCAGTTCTCGGGGGCGACTCACGATGCGCATGGCATTTACACGAGTCCGACGGTGGAACATCTCATGGGGCCTTCGCGTCAACTCTTCAAGCCTGGTGTCCTCGATGGAGCGATGGACCCGCAGATCTTCCTCCGCCCGCGTGCTTACAAGGGAGATTTCGTCAATCCGGGGCCGAATTTCGGATTCGCGTGGTCGCCGCGGGTGGAATCGGGATTTTGGCAGAGGCTTTTGGGGGGAGAGCAAAAGACCGTTCTTCGCGCGAGTTATTCGCTGAGCTACTACGATGAGGGGCTGCTGACGTTCATCAACTACGCTGGCGGGAATCCTGGGCTGATGCAATCGCTCTTCTCGAATCCGGGGATGCCGGGATTTCCCATCGGGCAGTTGCGGCTGAGCAGTCCGACGCCGCCACTGGCGACGTTCCCGGAGAGCTTCTCGCCGCCTTTCCGGCAGGCGGACTACACGTTCGCGCGCGGATTCAGCAGCATGTTGCCGCAGCTTCGGACGCCGTACATTCAAACGTGGACCTTCGGTTTGCAGCGGGAGGTCGCTCGTCATACGGTCATCGAAGTGCGATATGTGGGGAATAAGGGCACACACATCTGGCGCGGGTTCGATTTGAACGAAGTCAACATCTTCGAGAACGGGTTTTTGCAGGAGTTTCTGAACGCGCAGCGGAATTTGGCGATCAATCAAGCAGCTGGGGTGAACAGCTTTGCCCATCGAGGGTTGCCGGGACAGGTACCGCTGCCGATTTTCGAGGCGGCCTTTGGCGCGCGGGGATCGCAGCCGGCTTTGCCGCCGACTTCGGGATTCAGCAACGGCACGTTCTTGAACTACCTTCGTCAGGGACAGGTCGGGGCTTTCGCCAATGCGCTGGCCGGGTCTTCGATCTATCTCTGTCGGATGGTCGGAAATCTACTCCCTGCGTGTGCGCGCTTGGGGTTCGATAGTCCGGGGCCATTCCCCGTTAACTTCTTCCAGGCGAATCCCTTTGCGGCCGGAGCGACGATCAACCTCATGACGGACTACTCCTACTCCAGCTATCACGGACTCCAGCTGCAGGTGCGCCGCACGTACAGCCAGGGCCTGAGCTTCGTCGTCAACTACACCTTCAGCAAGTCCCTGAGTGACCTCTTCGCCGATTCGCCGACCATGTTCCGGAACTACACGACGCTTCGGAATCGGAGGCTTGATAAGGGGCCCTCGCCGTTCGATCTGCGTCATGTCTTTCAGGCCTACGGGAGTTGGGGATTTCCCTTTGGGATGGGACGACGTTGGGCGACGGGGAATGCGATCGCGGATAAGATCATCGGCGGATGGACGTTATCATGGATTCTCCGGTGGCAGTCGGGGCGCGTTTTCCGTCTCTCCAGTGATCGCTTCACGGTGAACCAACGCGATGCCGGCGTCATCTTGAATGGGCTCACGGCGAAAGAGCTGCAGAAGATGCTCACGGTGAGGCCGGGGCCGAACGCCACGGTGTTTTTCGTGGATCCGAAACTCATCGGCCCGGATGGACGGGCGAATCCGGAGATCCTGGCGCCCCCGATGACTCCGGGCGTCTTTGGTCAGTTCATCTATTTGTATGGGCCCTCCCTCTTCTTACCCGACCTCTCCCTCTCGAAGGAGATCCCGTTGACCGAGCGGGTGAAGTTCGATCTCTGGGTGACGGCGCTCAATGCTTTCAACCATCCGAGCTTCGAGGTTGGGGGTGTGGCTGGTTCCGTCAGCATCCTCTCTACGACATTTGGGCAGACGACGGCGACAGCCACAGGGCCACGGGAGATTCAAATTCGACTCAAGCTGAGTTTCTGAGATTCACCGGCGTCGGGGGGGATGAGGACGTGCCGCTCATGACCATGGAGGCTTCCAACATCGCCCAATCTCCTCCATCTGCTCCCCCCCCGATGTCATTGTGGGATCCCCAACATGAGGCTTTCGTTCAGGAAGACAAACGGCGGGATGGCGGCTCCCCCGTCGGTGACTTCGAGCGAAGGAGCGCGGGACTTCGTCCAGGGGCTTGGTGTCTTCGATGCGACTCTGCTCGTCGTGGGGATCATGATCGGGTCTGGGATTCTCATCGTCTCAGCGGATATGGCGCGGCAGATTGGGGGTCCCGGAGGATGGCTTCTGGCCTGGGGTATCGCGGGGCTTTTGACGTTGGCCGGGGCTCTCTTCTATGGCGAGTGGGCAGCCATGATGCCGTGGGCAGGTGGGCAGTACGTCTTCCTGCGCGAAGCGTGCTCTCCGCTCTGGGGCTTTCTGTATGGATGGACGCTCTTTCTGGTCATTCAAACCGGGATGATCGCGGTCGTCTCGGTGGCGTTCGTGCGCTTTCTGGGCGTGCTCTGGTCGGTGATTGCCGAGGATCGGTGTCTGATCCCGCCAGGGCATCTCTCCGAAGGATGGGCGTTGCTTGTGCAAGGATTGTGGGCGGCGGCCTTGGTCTTACTGCGCACGTTTCATCCGGAGACGGGGACCTATGGAAACCTCTACAGCAACTTGCTGGACTATGTGATCTCGGCAGCATTGCTCTTCTACATCCTCACGATCTTGGGCATCTTCCGGCTGCGCGCGAAGTGGCCGGATCGCGAACGACCCTATCGCGTGTGGGGGTATCCGATCGTTCCCGCGCTCTACATTGTCGGGGCGGGAACAACTTTGGCCGTGCTCCTGCACCACCGAACGGCGACGACATGGCTGGGCTTCATCCTCGTTCTCGCGGGGGTCCCGGTATATGGACTCTTGCGATACATCCGGGCTCGGATCGGAGCCTGAAGGAATCCTCCGGCGGAGTTGAGGCTTCGCCGGAATGTCGGGGAGGAAAAACATATGAGACGAGCATGGTGGGTTTGGATCTTCCTTCTCCTCTGTTCCTGGATCGCTCCCCTGGGAGTGGGGGCTTTCCCGCAGGGGAGGAAGATTACGGTGCCGAATAAAGTTCCGCTGAAGGTGACGCCCTTTGAGGTGACCGACGTTCGCCTTCTGGAAGGCCCATTTCGAGAGGCGATGGAGCGGACTCAGCGGTATATCCTGAGCTTGGACGTGGATCGGTTGTTGCATAACTTCCGGGTGAATGCGGGGCTTCCGTCATCGGCGCAGCCATATGGGGGATGGGAAGCGCCCGACGTCGAATTACGCGGGCACACGGTCGGGCACTATCTGACGGCCTGCGCGCTCATGTATGCCCAGACGGGGGATGAGCGATTCAAAGCGCGGGCGAATCAGATCGTGGCGGAGTTAGCGCGCATTCAAGAAGCGCTCGAACGTCGCGGGTTCAATCGCGGGTACCTGTCGGCGTTCCCCGAAGAGTTCATTGATCGTGTGGAGGCGCGACAGCGAGTGTGGGCGCCGTATTACACGCTTCATAAGATCATGGCGGGGTTGCTCGATGTCTACCTCTATTGCGACAATCCGCAGGCCCTCGATGTGCTCGTCAAAATGGCAGATTGGGTGAAGTTCCGAATGGACCGTCTGACGCGCGAGCAACAGCAGAATATGCTGGAGACCGAGTACGGAGGGATGAATGAAGTCCTGGCGAACCTGTATGCCGTCACGGGGAATCCGGAGCATTTGCGCTTGGCGCGGTTGTTCGATCACCATCGGCTCTTCGAGCCGCTCTCGCGGGGAGAGGATCCCCTTGATGGGCTTCACGCGAACACGCAGATTCCGAAGATCATCGGCGCCGCGCGGGAATATGAGCTGACGGGAGAGAAGTGGTATGCCGACATCGCCACCTTCTTCTGGCAGCGCGTCGCCTTGCATCGCTCGTACGTCATCGGCGGTCACAGCGATGGCGAACGATTCTTCCCAATCTCTCAGTTCTCGCGCCGCTTGGGGCCGGCGACGGCCGAGACCTGCAACACGTACAACATGCTGAAGCTCACGCGCCACCTCTTCAGTTGGGAGCCCAAGGGCGAGTACATGGATTTCTACGAGCGCGCCCTATTCAACCACATTCTGGCATCGCAAGATCCGGCGACGGGGATGATGTGCTACTACGTGCCGTTGCGACCGGGGGCGTTTCGGACATACTCGACGCCGGAAAATTCTTTTTGGTGCTGTGTAGGGACAGGGATAGAGAATCCCGCTCGGTATGGGGAGGCCATCTATTTCCGCGATGACCGCTCGCTCTATGTGACGCTCTTCCTCGCGTCGGAAGTACGTTGGAACGAAAAGGGCGTGCGCGTGGAGCAACGGACGCGATTCCCCGAAGAGGACCGCACGCGCCTGATCATTCACGCGGAGCGTCCCGTTCGATTAGCGTTGAAGGTTCGATATCCGGGATGGGCGGCATCGGGCGTCCAAGTCCTCGTGAACGGTCAGCGTGAATCGGTCACAGCGATGCCGGGATCATATATCACGCTCGAGCGCGAGTGGCGCGAGGGCGATACGGTGGAGGTCCAATTCCCCATGAGCTTACGGATGGAGGCCATGCCGGATGATCCGACGATGATCGCGCTCCTCTATGGCCCGATCGTCTTAGCCGGGGATCTGGGCACGGAGGGATTGGTCGAGTCCGAGCGCTATGGTCCGAGCGCTCCGCGCATCGGTCGAGTGCGACCGGTGGAGGTGCCCGTTTTCGTCACCACCGATGTGAAGGACATCCTGGCGAAGGTGAAGCCCGTGGCGGGAGTGCCTTTGACGTTTCGCACCGAAGGGCTCGGGCAACCGCGCGAGGTGACGCTCGCGCCTTTCTACAAGCTGCACGATCGGCGATATACGGTTTACTGGAAGGTCTACACCCCTGCCGAGTGGGAGAAGCGGAAGGCGGAGATCGCCGCGCGCGAAGCACGACGTCGGGAGATCGAGCGGTTGACTATTGATGCCGTGAACCTCGGTGATCCGCAGAGCGAACAAGCGCATCGTTTTCAGGGGGAGAACACGAACGAGGGATACTTCGAGGGGAGACGCTGGCGCGCGGCGCGCAACGGCTGGTTCAGCTATGAGCTGCAGGTCACGCCAGATCGCCCGGTGCTCTTGGTCTGCACGTATCGCGGGAGCGAAGGGCCTCCACGCGTCTTCGACATCTTCGTCGAGGGGGAGAAAATCGCGACCGAGCGTTTGGAAATCCATCCAACCGAGCTGTTCGATAAGGAGTATCCGATCCCGGAGCATCTCACGCGGGGCAAGGAGCGCATCGTCGTGAAGTTCCAAGCGCATCCGAACGCCATCGCGGGAGCTCTCTTCGACGTCCGCACGGTCGCACGAGAGGGACAGCGCCAGTGATTCCTACAAAAGGTCTCGTGGGGGATTCTGCCCAGGAATCCCCCACGGGCTCTCACTGTTGGGGAGTCTCCTCCGAGAGGGCGTTCCACTCGGGTGGTTCCACGCCGAGCAGATGATGAACGAAGAAGTCGTACATCTTCCGCGTCCCATAGGTTCCACCCATCGTGTGCCCTTGGCCTGGGAGGACCAATAGGTCGAACGTCTTATTCGCCTTAATGAGCGCGTTCACGACCTGCATCGTGGAGGACGGATCCACGTTGGTATCCAACTCGCCGACGATGAGTAAGACTTTCCCGCGCAGTCGGTGCGCGTTCTCCACGTTCGAGGATTCCACATAGTGCGGCCCGACGGGCCACCCCATCCATTGCTCGTTCCACCAGATCTTGTCCATGCGGTTGTCGTGGCACCCACACGAGGAGACGGCCACCTTGTAAAAATCGGGGTGGAACAATAAGGCGGCGAGCGCGTTCTGTCCACCAGCGGAGTGCCCGTAGATGCCGACGCGAGTGAGGTCGTAGTATGGATACTTCGCTGCCACAGCCTTATGCCAGAGGATGCGGTCGGGGAACCCGGCATCGCGCAGGTTCTTCCAGGCGACGTCATGAAAAGCCTTGGAGCGATTCGCTGTCCCCATCCCATCAATCTGCACGACGATGAACCCTAGCTCGGCCAGCGAGCGCATTGGGGTGTACACGCTGAACGATTTCGGCACGAACGACCCTTGCGGCCCGGCGTAGATGTTCTCGATGACCGGATATTTCTTCGACGGATCGAAGTTCATCGGGCGAATGAGGATGCCCCAGATATCGGTTTCGCCGTCGCGTCCCTTGGCGACGAAGACCTCCGGCGGACGCCATCCGGTCGCGAGCAGTTCGGAGATGTCTCCGCGTTCTACTTCCATGAGCACCCTTCGATCCTCCGTGCGCCGAAGCTCCAGAACCGGCGGATGATCCACGCGCGACCAAAGGTCCACGTAGTACTTCATGTCCGAAGAGAACCGCACCACGTGGTCTCCGTTAGCTTCGGTTAGAGCCAAGAGCCCACTGCCGTCGAAATTGATCCTGTAGTAGTGGATGAAGTACGGGTCCTGATCGGGACGCATGCCGCTGGCTTGGAACCAAATCTGGCGCTTCTGCTCGTCCACCTTCACGACGCCGCGTACAACCCACGGGCCTTTCGTGATCTGATTCTTCACCTTTCCCGTGAGCCCATCGTAGAGGTAGAGGTGGCGCCACCCATCGCGCTCCGAAGCCCAGATGATCTCTCGCCCGTCGTGGACGTCATATCGGTATCGGGTCCCCGTCTCGCGGTGGTTCGGCGAGAGGGGGCGGTAGGAGAAGAACGTCGGGCACTCTTCGTTGATGAGGATGCGCGGCGTCCCCGTCACCGCATCCACCTCGATCACGCGGTAGACTTGATGACCACGTTGATTGTACTCGAAGGTGAAGGCTCGGCCGTCCTTCCACCAAACGGGATTGGAAAGGCTATACGGGTTGGGAAAGAGGCTGTTCTCAATCGGGATGGCTTTCCGCGCTTCCACATCGAAGAGGACGGGGTGCGCCACATCCAGGACATCGCCCGGCTTCGCGTATTCGCGCGTGTGGAGCTTCGGTTGGAGTTGGTCGGTCGGTGAGGATTCGATGTAGTGGACCTGGCGGCGATACCCTTGCCGTACGCGATATGCAACGAGGCGCCGCGAATCCGGCGACCAGGCGATCGAGGCGAATGTGTACGCTTCCGCTTCCGACCCATCGTAGCTGAGCGGGATGGCTGCTTCCTTCCCCTTGGGGCGGATGAAGACGTTGTAGTTTCGGATGAAGGCCTCCCATCGTCCATCTGGAGAGGGTTTCACTTGAGGCTCTTGGGACGATTGGATGGGGGCGAAGGGAAGCGGGCGGCGAGTCTGCTGGGTCTGTTGTGGGGACGGGGCCTGTGTGGGGAGAATAACCATTCCATCGTGAACATCATTGTCATACTCGCGGGGATACTCCTCCAGCTCTTCGGGGCTTTGCCCTCTGGGGGAACCGGGAGCGGCCGATTCGATCTGACGGCACGCGTAATCGGTGAGGTCGCAGTGCCAGGTCGCTCCCGCCACAGTGAATTGAATCGCGCGTTCCTGATTCACGAAGGTAAGGTCGGAGAAGGGCAAGGTCGTCGGAGTATAGGTGCGTCCCATTGCTCTCGAGAGCGAAGCTGCCAATCGCGCGTGATCGAACGCCGGTCGCTTCGCGAGCGTCTCGGCATCCACGAGGACGAATTCGTGGCCGCCCTTGACCGTTCGCCGATACCAGAAGCGCGACGTGTTTTCAATCCACGCGACGCTATCCACGATATGAAGGGCCAACCCTTCAAGGCGCTCGCGCAACGCGAAAGCGCGTTCGTAGTCAGCCCGCGTACCTTGCGCGCGGACAAGGGGGGAGGCGTAGGACAGCAGACAGACGATCGTCACGACTATTCCCAGCCACTGACGGTCCCGTCTCATGGCATCATCCCTCCTGATCCGAAAATTTCCTTCGGATATCGGCGGAAAGGGCTTGAGAGGATGCGCGATCTGACGGGCGAGAAGGATCGGCATCCTCCCAAGCCGGTGGGCGTGACGACGAGGAGGTCGTGTCCAGAGACGCTACCACGTGATATGCGCGCAGATTTGAATATTGCGCGGCCCGATGAGTGTGCTCGTCGTCTGCCCGAAACTCGTTGAGTCAATGCTGATCGTCCCGCCTAAACTCCCAACGTTCAGGCTCGGATGAAAGGCATTGAGCATCTCGACTTGCAAGCTGAATCTCATGCGTTCCCGGATAGGCGAAGCTGTTCACCCCAACCGCTTGATTGATTGCCAAATTCCGCTGCGCGTTCAGAGACTCCCGTAAGAACCCGCCCCCGAAGATGTTGGTCTCACCCATAAGAATTCGCCGTCAGTACGCACTTCGACAAACCGCAGGAGTTGATTTGACCGAGTATACGCCCCCCTTCGTCGAGACATAACCTTTGACTCCGCCTCGAAGTGTGAGACATTACAAAGTCTATCACTTGGGGCGAGACCTGTCTTGCACAGACTTATAGAACGTCCTTAAGGATGGGCCTAATTTCGTTCAACTCCCCCTTTGGATCGTTCAAGACGGTGACGGCTCTTTCCCTCTACACTGAGCGGGGCGTGGGAGAAAGGGAGTGAAAGGGGATGGAGCGGGCAGAGGCACCTCGATCTCCGAAAGGCGAGGACGCTAGCGAGGGGGAAGGGACTGTGTGGAAAGACCGGCGATGGATTGTAGCTTTCCTTTGTCCTTTGCCGACCTGTGCGGGCGCGCAAGGGAGACCGCCCTTTACGACGGATCTCCCACCGGAGGAGTTCGCCGAACGCCGGCGTCGGGTTTTCGAGCGGATTAGCCGGGAGGCGATCGCGCTCCTTCAAGGCGCACTGGTGCCGATCGGGTGGGTGCGGTTTCGCCAATCGAACGAATTCTATCATCTCTGTGGCGTTGAGGTTCTGAACGCGTACCTTCTTCTCGATGGGCGGATGCAGCGAACATCTCTTTATCTGCTGCATCGGAACGAGTCGTGCGAGCGCAACGCGGGGATGATCTTTTCGGCTGAAGATTCCGATCCGGTCAAGCGATTGACGGGTATAGATGCGATCTATGGGACGGACTTGCTGGCTGGACACCTTAATGCGGGTGAATTGCGGGATGGAGACCTCGTCCTGATGGATCACTCTCCCGACGTCGGATACGACGTTTGTGAGGTGACGCGGCGGTTCTCCGTGAATGGACGAGTTAACTCATGGCAGTGGGGACTGTACGGAATTCTATATGGAGCAGAGGTGCTCTCCGGGTTCATGATGGAGATCTCCGACATCGAGCGGGTGATGCGCGAAGGAGGGCTTTTGCAAAAGCATCCGCGAGCGTTTCGATGCTTGGGATCATGAGGGATGTGACGGAGTCGCGCGGTTGATTTGGTCCTGGCGGGTACGCCATGATAAGAGGCGCACGGGCGTGGAGAAGAGCCGTGCGAGGCTCGGGAAGGGCCTCATCTCAAGCGGGGGAGGGGGAAATATGAGGAGAACGCCTGTAGCCGTCGTTTCTCTCTTCATCGTTCTTTGGCATCAAGGGAGTATCCTCGCTGACGCGGCCGGAAGTGGCCTTCAACGTCCCGCTCGTTCAGCACCGGCCCGATCTGAGCGCGCGGGCCCTTCGGCCTCAATTGGAGACGACCTGGACACATCACAAAGTGAGCTGCGCCCGTTGATCGAGCGCTTCACCGTTGATCTGGGGAGCTTGAATCGCTTCTACGCCATCCCGATCTCTCCGACGCGGCGAGAACGCTTACGGAAGTTCTACACGGAGTGGCTGCAGAAGTTGGAGGGGGTGAATTTCGAGGTCTTGAGCATGGATGGCCGAGTGGACTACCTCCTCTTCCGGAATCATCTCGAATATTTGCTGCGGCAATTGGACATTCAGGCCAAGCAAATCGCGGAGATGGAGCCGCTCCTGCCTTTTGCCAAGACGATCATCGAATTGGAAGAGTCGCGCCGGCGCATGGAGCCGGTTCGACCTGAGCAGGTAGCGGAGCGTTTAGCCATAATGCGGAGACAGATCGAAGATGTGCGTCGCGCCGTGGAGGCCGGATTGCGCGGGGAGCGTGCCGATGGTCAACCACGAGATCGTGGGACGGATGCGATCACGCCCATCCGGGCCACGCGGGTGGTGGCGAATCGAGCTCTGCAAGCGCTTCAAAACTTGCGAACGACGTTGCGGAACTGGTTCGCCTTCTACAACGGGTACGATCCGCTATTCACTTGGTGGGTGAGCGAGCCTTATCAATCGGCGGATCAAGCGCTCGGGAATTATATAGACTTTCTGGCCCAGCGCGTCGTGGGTGTGAGATTAGATGAGGCGCCGGTGGCAGTCAGCGGACCTTCGCCGGGGATGGGGAGGGGAGCTAGTGGGCCTATGGGGCAACGACCGCAACCCGGAACGGTGCGGGCTCCAAGTCCTCAGCCGGGAGAAGCGAGCGACATCATCGGGGATCCAATCGGTCGGGAGGCCCTGCTTGTTGAGTTGGCTCGTGAGATGATCCCGTATACTCCTGAGGAGCTGATCGCCATTGCCGAGAAGGAGATGGCCTGGTGCGAGAACGAGATGAAGAAGGCGGCGCGAGAGTTGGGCTTCGGAGAGGATTGGAAGCGAGCGCTCGAATATGTCAAGACCCGCTATGTCGAACCCGGCAAGCAGCCGGAACTCGTGCGCGATCTCGCGATGGAGGCCATTCGATTCCTGGAAGAGCGTGACCTGGTGACGATCCCTCCGGTGGCCAAAGAGACCTGGCGCATGGAGATGATGTCGCCCGAACGACAACTCGTCAATCCCTTCTTCACCGGCGGCGAAGTGATCACCGTCTCCTATCCGACCAACACGATGTCGCATGAAGCGAAGATGATGAGCCTGCGGGGGAACAATCGCCACTTCTCGCGGGCGACCGTCTTTCATGAACTCATCCCTGGCCATCATCTGCAGGGCTTCATGACGGCCCGATACAAACCCTACCGTAATCTCTTCAGCACGCCCTTCTGGGGCGAAGGCTGGGCGCTCTATTGGGAGCTGCTCCTGTGGGACCTGGGATTCCACCGATCGCCGGAGGATCGCATCGGGGCGCTCTTCTGGCGGATGCATCGCTGCGCCCGGATCATCTTCTCGCTCAAGTTCCATCTGGGCGAGATGACGCCGGAGGAATGCATTGACTTTCTCGTCACGCGGGTGGGGCACGAGCGCGCCAATGCCGAAGGGGAAGTCCGTCGGTCATTCGGCGGACAATACGGCCCGCTCTACCAGGCGGCCTACTTGCTCGGGGGATTGCAATTCCGCGCCCTGCATCGCGAGCTGGTCGAGTCGGGCAAGATGACCAATCGCGCGTTCCACGACGCCATCCTCAAGGAAGGACGCATCCCGGTCGAGATGGTGCGCGCCATTCTCACCCGGCAGCCGCTCACGCGGGATTTCCGCTCCTCGTGGCGGTTTTATGATCTGGAGCGGCGCTGAGGCGTCTCGAAGGAGGCGAAGATGAAGGGACGCTGCTCTCGTCGTGCGCTTCTTCAGAGCCTGGGGCTGATCGGAGCCGGAGCGATCGTCACCCCGGCTCCCTCGCGCTCCATCCGCCCTCGCATCGTTCTCCAGGCGCCGAACGGGACCATTCATCCGTTCACCTCTACGACCGGCGTTCATGTCCCTCCTCGCGGGCGGTCGTACATGAAGTTCAGCTTCGATTTCCCGGAGCCTTCGGTCGAATTCGAGGGGTATCAATTCGGGTTCCTCGTCTTCACCTACGAGAACGTCTACGGGTTGGATCGCGAACGAATGACGGTGGACGTGCGTGGGGACGCGCTCGAGCTTCGGTGCGATCAGCTCATCTGGGCCGGAGGACAGGAGAAAGCTCCGGGACAGTTGCGGGCGCGTCTGGAGAAGCGCGGCGCGTTCATCGAGTGGGAGACGACGGTTCACATGGAACGTCCCCTGAAAGCCGTCACGACGATCATCCGAGGCGTGCCGCGCGGTCGCATCTCCAGCGCGTTGCAGAACTTTTTCGATCCGCGAGAGGACGAAGTGCTTCTGGGCTATCCCTTCTCCGGCGGAAATCTGTTCGGTCCGGGATCGGCGCGCGGCATGGAAACGCCGCTGGCCATTGTGCAGGCGGGGGAGCGGGATTTCTTCTTCATCTCGTCGCTGGATGATCGCGTGCGGACCAAGCGCTACTACTTCCAACCGGGCGAGAGAGGCTATCGCCTGGAAGCCGTGTGCGAGCTGGAAGGTTGGACGCGCCCGACGACGGTGACGCTTCCTCGCTGGCGCATCGGACGAGCGCCGACGGTGGAGGCGATCGCGCGCGGGCACTACGAGCACCTGGAACGGGTCTATCGCCTGCGACCGTGGGAGACGCGCGAGGACGTTCCCGAGTGGCTGCGACGGATCGCGCTGGTCGTGACGCTGCACGGCATGCACTACACGGGCTACATCTTCAACGACTATGCCCGCATGGGCGAGATCCTTCGTTGGATGGCCGAGCGCATCCCGGCCGATCGCGTGCTCGTCTTCCTCTCGGCCTGGGATGGCCGATACTACTGGGAGTATCCCCTCTATCGGCCCGCGCCGCGCATGGGCGGCGAGGACGGCTTCCGTCGGCTCATTCGAGAAGCCCAGCGGCTGGGCTTCCGCATGATGCCGATGTTTGGAGCGAATGCGGCCAATCGCCAGCAGCCCGTCTTCGCCCGTCTGGCCGATGCGGCGACGGCGAAGATTGACGGCGATCGCTTCGATCTCAACTGGGTGGATTGGGATAACGATCGCCATCAGGATGGCTGGCTCTCGTATATGAATCTCGGCGTCGCCTCCTGGCGTGAGCATCTGTTCGAACGCATCTCGGAAGTCATCGAGCGTTACGGCGTGGACGCTTACTTCCTCGACATCGTCGGCGGATGGGTGAACAATCCCCAGGCCGATATGCACGAAGGGACTCGGCGGCTCGTCCTCGACCTGCGGGCGAAATATCCCCACGTTCTGGCCTGCGGCGAGATGCATTACGATGCGCTGTTGGAGGTCATCCCGTTCTATCACGTCTTTTCGCAGTTCGCCTATCCGGCAGCCGTGCAGAAATACGCGCGCTTCTTCCAGCATCTCAGCCATCCGGCTCCGGGACGGGGCAGCACCGGCGTGCACGAAGCGGGCTTCGGTCGCTGGAATCCCGAGACGCTCTCGCTTCGAGACGAGCAGATTCCCACGCTCAATGTCGTGGACGATACCTTCACGACCTATCGCGATCAGATGGAAGCGGTGATCCGCCGGGCTCGCCAACGCGCCGGAATCTAGGGCAATTTGCAGTTACCCTGGGAGCGCACGCTTGCCGCGTGCCTCTGCCCGCACGATGCGGGCGCTCCCAGAGTACGGACAGTTGAAATTCGCTATAGGATGTAAAGTGGCGCGGACTTCTGAGTCTGCCCTCGGCCGCAAGCGGAAAATCCGGCGCCGCTCTTGTGGAGATTGCTTCGGATGAAGCTGAGAGCAGCACGATCGCTCATGATCCTTGGCCTGGTCGCGGCTTTTCCCTACAGATTCGGACCGGCATCGAGACAAGACCTTTCAGGAACAATTCGCACCGAGAATTTCGTGCTCGCCTATGATCGTCGGGGAATCACCGGGCTGTGGAATCCTCATGATCCCTTTCAGGCCGATCTGTTGAGCGGTGAGGGCCGGTTGGGGGAGCCGGTCGTGACCTACCGGGTCGAAGGAGGCGATTGGCTGCCGATTTACACCGGAACTCGAACGCTGCAGGCGGAGCCGGACAAAGGCGCGCTCACTTACACGGATTTCGATCCCGGATCTCCGCTCAAGATGGTCCAGCAGTTCAAAATCGAGGGTGATGTTCTCGATTGGACGATCGAGATCGAGACGACGATGAACTTCCCCGTGCAGATCGGAGATCTCGCATTGCCGATCCCCTGGCGCTTCCCCGCGGGAGAGACGCGGACGATCTTCGAGCGAAGCTGGACCAAGCATCATTTCATCAGCGGGCATGGATCGTTCCTGTATTTTGTGCGACCAAACGGCGAGCCTCCCTATCTCGTCATCACCGTCCATCCGGGGACGAAGTTCGAGTACTACACGTCGGAAGGGCGGCGGAATTATCGGGCCTACATTCATTCGGGGCTTTCCGGCGGGCGGGAGACGCGGGGAAGCTGGCGGCAGCCGCATACGTTTTTAGAGCTACGGCCGGCGGGGGCGTCGGGAAGCGCGATTCGCTATGGGATTCGATTTCAGTGGGCGCGGTCATATGCGGAGATACGCGAGATTCTCTATCGGGAAGGACTCTTCGATATTCGCATCGTCCCCGGGATGACCGTTCCCGAAGACCTGACGGCCACACTCGCCCTTCACACGAAGGCCCGCGTCGAGGCGCTGGAGCCGGAGTTCCCGGAGCACACGCGCATCACGTATCTCGGCGAGCGACGTCCCGATCATCACCTCTATCGCATCGCCTTCTCGCGGCTCGGCGAGAATCTGCTGACGATTCGACACGACGGAGGGCGACGAACATACCTGGAGTTCTTCGTGACGGAGCCGCTGGAGACTCTGATCAAAAAGCGGAGCCGATTTATCACCTATCGGCAGCAGCATCGAGATCCGTCCCGGTGGTACAACGGGCTCTACTCGGTCTACGACATGAAGAACAAGGTCTTGCGAAGCCCGGATGACACCGACGGATTCGACTATTGGTGGGGATATGTGCTGGCCTCCGATGATCCCGCTCTCGGCAAAGCTCCGTTCGTCGCGGCGAAAAACGTGCACTTCCCCGATCCTGAGGAGATCGCGTCGGTCGAGTACTACATCGAGCATTTCGTCTGGGGAGGGCTGCAACGCACGGATCAGGAGCATCCGTATCCCTACGGCATCTACGGCGTGCCCAACTGGAAGGTGAATCGCGATCCCGATCCGAGGGCGCGCGCCGGGATTCGGAATCGCCATCTCGACAAGATGCCCATCTGGCGCTCGTTCGATTATCCTCACGTCATCATGCTCTACTTCCACATGTACGAGATCGCCAGGAAATATCCGCACCTGGTACGCTATCTCGATGCGCGAGGGTATCTCGAACGCGCTTACCAAACGGCGCGGGCCTATTTCCTCTATCCCTACGAGATTTTGCCGGAGGAGTACGAGACGTACAAGATCGGCTGCTATAACGAAGTGGTGATCCTATCGCTCATCGCCGCGTTGGAGCGAGAGGGATTTCCGGAGAAAGCGGCGTGGCTTCGCAGCGAGTGGGAGAAGAAGGTCAAATACTTCATCTACGACGACCCTTATCCCTATCGCTCGGAATATCCGTTCGACCGAACGGCATTCGAGACGACCTATGCCGTAGCCAAGTACGGAGCCACGCATGAGATGAAACCGGACCACAATCTCTGGTTCGACAAGAAGCTGCGGAAGTGGTACGCGCATCCGGTCGTGCGAAAGGAAGACGCGCGGGCGTTCATGGAGCGGCAGTTGCGGGCGAATCTGGCCGTTCGCGGATGGTTGGAGGCGGCTTATTACCTGCTCGGAGCAGACTTCACCGGCTCCTCCGATGTGGGCGCGATGAGCTACATGGCCGCGATGGGAGGATGGGCGATCCTTGATTACGCCATCCACTTTGCGACCGATCCCGCCGATTGGCTTCAACTCGGCTATGCCTCTATCTTGAGTTCCTGGTCGCTGATGAACACGGGGCGACCGGAAACGAATTACGGATTCTGGTTTCCCGGCAAAGAGAACGACGGAGCTGCGGGATGGCAATTCATGACGGCCAAGTTCGGGCGCGCGTGGATTCGGAAGGATATGTCGCGGGGAGCCTGGCATTACGATGGCGAGATTGATCTCGGCTTCGGCGGCGCGCTTCGGGCAGCGGCCACGATTCTGACCCGCGATCCGCTCTTCGATTGGTTCGCCTTCGGCGGCGCCCTCACCACATCGGAAGACGGATTCTCGATCATCCCCCGCGATGGGCTGCGGAAGCGATTTCACATCGTGCTCGCCGATTTCCGAATGACGATCGAGCTGGACCGAGATGGACTGGCCGCCGAGCGGCCGATTTTCGTCGCCAGGGACTTCGGACGCATTCGGGTGGTGATCGAGAATCGGACGGCCGACGCACATGTGACGCTGTTCAAGGTTTCGCTCCGAGACGCAGCACTGGGAGAGAAATCTCCTAAGGAGACGGGATCGGAGCGCATGGCTTATGCCGTCGTTCAGGAGGGGCGACGCGTGGGAATTGTTCGACTCGGAGAAGAATCCGAGATCGCATTGAACATCTCCGGAGACGCGACGGTCGTCGAGCTGGTTCGAGAGCGTGAGGGAGGCCGGAGGAACTGAGCGAATGGGTTCCCTCGCGCGTATTCCGGAGGTGCATCCGAGCCAGGGGGTGAATATGGTGGAGGTCACTCGACGCGAAGTGTTGAAGGGGGTGGGCGCGACGGCGGCCGGGATGCTTTTCGGCGCTCGCGGGAGTCGCGCTCAAGAGGAGCTTCGGATTCTGGGGCGACCGGTCGAGCTCGTGGTTTCCTCCGTGAGCGCGCGCACAGTGCGCCTCAGCGTGGTGCCGCTCGAAGCCGATCGTCCGGCGCCGATCCCGCAGGACGGTTCGCTCGTTCGGGAGAGGTGGGGAGAGCCGGCACTGCGACTGCGATCTCTTCGCAGCTCGCAGCGGGTGCCGTCGGGAGATCTTGTCGTTTGGCTCTCCCCGGATCCGTTGACGATTCACATCGAGACGCGCGAGGGACGCCTCGTCCAGCGACTTCAGCTTGATCCGCGCACCGGCGCGATGAGTTTTCTCCAGGGGGAGGGACCCGTTCTCGGTCTCGGACAGGGAGGGCCGCAATTCGATCGCCGAGGATCGCGCGAT
>Ga0209289_100029_pt1 | contig 96988 bp, 80 predicted proteins | sample GXS110809BmetaG_FD_184121 | JGI IMG/M metagenome (GOLD analysis project Ga0209289, IMG submission 184121) | Hot spring microbial communities from Gongxiaoshe hot spring, China to study Microbial Dark Matter (Phase II) - GXS 110809B (SPAdes)... ... | reverse complement strand
GAGGCAAAAGGGTGTTACTTCTATCGGCGAGGGGAGGTTATCTTCCACGAGGGTAGCCATCCAGGGGGTGTCTACTGCATTCACCAAGGAGCCGTGAAGCTCTATCGGAGTGACTCTATGGGCAACGTAGTTATCGTCCGTTTGGCAAAGCAAGGGGATTTGTTAGGGTACCGAGCACTGCTGAGCAATGAACGGTATACAGCCACGGCAGAGGCGCTGGAGGATACGGTACTGTGCTTTATCCCGCGGAATGTTTTCTTTGAGCTGTTGCGGGGTAATAGCGACCTTATGGTAGCTGTGACGGAGCTGTTGGCTCGTGACCTACGTATGGCTGAAGGTCGTTTGGCTTCCTTGGCTCAGAAGGCAGTGCCACAACGCTTAGCGGAGGTTTTGCTCTATCTCCGAGAGCTGTTTGGGGAGGATGAAAGTGGGGCAGTGAAGATCTCCATGACGCGGCGGGAGCTGGCCGAGTTAGTCGGGACGGCTCCGGAGACAGTGATTCGCCTGCTGAGCGAGTTTCAGCGGAAGAAGCTCATTGCGGTCGATCACCGGGCAATCCGAATATTGGACGCGGCGGGTCTGGCCCATGTTGCGGAGCTTTACGATTAAGGTGCCGGGCAGCTGTCTTTACTCTGGGCGTGCATACTGGGGATTGCGCAGGAGGCTGGAATCCGTTAAGCTGTGAAGGAAGTCTTCCAGTGCCTCCAGCTCTTCTTCGGAAAGTTGAAGGGGGCGGATTCGTGGGTCTTTCGTCGGAACCGGATAGCCGCCACGGTTGTAGCGCTGGAGAACTTCGCGGAGGCTGCGGATAGAGCCATCATGAAGATATGGCGCCGTGAGAGCAACGTTACGGAGGCTTGGAGTTCGGAACCGACCGAAGTCAGCAGGGTTACGGCTAACCGCAGCGCGCCCTTCTTCCCAGTAGTGTGCCAGCAACCCATTGCAGTGAAATTGGTAGTCGGTAAACAGAGGCGGGCGATGGCATTCAGCACATCCACTGCGGAGGAAGAGAGAGAGGCCATAGCGTTGCCGTGCTGTCAGAGCTGCTGTATCTCCCCGCAGGAAGCGGTCATAAGGAGAGTTCCCGCTGAGGATTGTGCGGACGAATGCGGCGATTGCTTTCGCTGCCAGCGCCGCAGAAGGTTCTGTTCCAAAGGCACGATGGAAAGCTGTTCGGTAGTGGGGAAGACTTCGGAGGCGAGCGGCGAAAGCCGCCGTATCCGACCAGCCCAAGTTGCGAGGGGACAAGAGCGTGATGAGCACGTCCTGTTCAATGGAACCTATGGAGCCGTCCCAGAGAAGGGATGGAGCATAGGCGACGTTACTCAATGGGAGAGTGCTACGCCAGTGCTTGTGTCCGTGAATGCCTATGCTCAGTCCTAAGACATCGGCGAAGGCTCGTTCTTGCCGGTGGCAGGAGGCACAGGCAATGGTGCCGTTGGGTGAGAGTGCTTCCGGATCATAGAAGAGGCGGCGTCCTAATTCGATACGTTCAGGTGTCAACGGATTATCAGCCGGAACCGGCAGAGGGGGGAATCCAGGGGGAACTTCTACAATGTCAGGGGAAGCGCTTTCTGGGGAGAGCTCTCCGTGACATCCAAGGAGAAGGAGAGCGACTCCAGAGAGCAAAAGGTTATGGAGCCTCTTCATCATGCTCGCGGAGGATGCGGGCTAGCTTTTGGCGGAATTCCCGTGCTTCGCGCCCTTCTAAACCTGCCTCTTCTAGCAGGCGATCGGTCAGTTGGCTGCCACGGAGTAGGCGGGCCAATATGCGCTGTTCAAGGCGGGAGAACGTAACGGCTCCCAGTACGTAATCTTCAAAGGCTTCCCAGGCAAGGGGAACGACGACTTTGACGATGTCGGCAATGGTGTGGGCGTAGAGGCGGATTTCATATTGCGCATGCTCGTCCATGCGGAGTTGGAGGAAATGGAAGAGGTTGTGCAGGTCAATTTTCCAGTACCATTCCGTGTACAGAGACAGCGGCAAGTTGATGCGGGCAAGCTCGCGGGCTAAATTGTGTTGGAGCAGCTCTTGGTATTCAGCGTAGAGGCGGTTTTGGGTTTGTCGGAGGCGGGTGACGAGCTGTTCTGCTAAGTCAGGGGGCAGCGGTTCTTCGGCGCGCCCTTGTTTATTGAGTGCGCTCTGGGGACGCAGTTGTTCCGGTTCGGGCAGGTAGAATTCCTGGCGCATGATGGAATAGCGTCCGCTGTATTCATTGACGTTCGCCGTCCGATGGCGAATCCACTGCCGAGCAACAAAGATGGGCAGCTTGATATGGAACTTGAATTCCACCATTTCAAAGGGAGACGTGTGCCGATGGCGCATAAGGTAGCGAATGAGCTTGCGGTCGTCGCTGACGCTTCGGGTTCCTTCGCCGTAGGAGACGCGAGCGGCTTGAACAATGGCGGCGTCATCCCCCATGACATCAATGAGGCGGACAAAGCCCTTGTCCAGGCAACGGAATTCTTTGCCCAAGAGTGCAGCGACCTCAGGACGGTAAGAGGACATGGGTCCCACTGCGGACAGACCTACACGGCGAAATTAGCAAAAGCGAGCTCCTGGTTGTAGTATTCCGCAGCAAAGCAGTCAAGGGGGTCTTTCGGCAGAGCTGGTGTAATTTCGCACGGGGATCGAGTCCCGTGCGGTTGTCGCAGGCTTAACCCCGCCAGGTCCGGAAGGAAGCAACGGTCGGTCTGCCGGCAGCGCGACACGGTCGGCTGGGTCCCCTTTTTGTTTCTTTCCCGAAAGGGGCTTGACAATTGCCCGGGCTTGTGCTAAATTTGTAGCGTATTACGAGCACAGGCGAGCCTCTGGGTCGGCAGCAGCTCAGAGGCAAGGCAGCGCAATGAGGAAGTGGCACCGACACGACTCGCGTCGGCAGGTGGAGGGCGTATCTATCCGTACGACCCGGGGAGTTAGTAGCGCAGGAAGGCAAGGGGGGAGGTTTTTTGCCTCCGTCGCGCAAATAGGGGGAGGCATTGTTGCGCTGGCGTTTCTTGCAACGAGCTGGTGGCAGCGCTTGCCTATTCGCGGGATTTCGGTGGAGGGAGTTCGCCTTTTTGACACGGCTGCAATTCTTGCCCTTGTTTCTGCTGAGCAGCTCCGAGGGCATCCATCGCTAGATGTGTGGCGTACGGCTCTCCTACGCCATCCCTTCATTGAGGCGGCCAGTGTGTATTGGAGTGCACCGGGGTATCTCCGTATTGTGGTGCGGGAGCGGAAGTTGGTCGCAGTGATGCTCAGGCAAGGACAGCGTGTGGGGGTGGATGCAGAAGGGAGGTTGTGGTCTCTGCCCGATAGGGGGGTATTGCCGCAGGATATCCCTCAGCTGGAAGTGGAAGGCCTTTCGGCTGAGCAGGCTCGCTCGGTTGCCCATCTGATGCGCTTCATTCCTTGCGATTCCATTGCGGCTGTCGGTTGGGATACTTCCGGCGGCTGGTATCTGCGACTGCGGGATGGTTCGGTAGCCCTTGTCGGCGATACGAGTGCTATGGCGAGCAAGTGGAATCGCTGGCGCCAGTTCCGCCGTGTGGTTACCTCTGTGGCTCCGCTGTCGGTTGATCTCCGATGGCAAGGACTTGTGGTTCTGCGAGCGTCTGTTCAACAGGTGTCCTCCTCGTGGCCATGGTGAAGACCGAACCCCATCGCCGAGACCAGGGTCCGGAGGTTGTTGTCGGTTTGGATATTGGGACCACGAAGGTGTGTGCTCTGGTAGCCCAACAACAGCAGACAGGCGAGCTGCATGTCTTAGGGATTGGGACGGCGCCGAGCGAGGGACTCAATCGGGGGGTTGTGGTGAACATTGAGAAGACCGTTGCCTCTATTGCACAGGCAATTGAGCAGGCGGAGCAGCGGTCGGGCATTCGGATTGAGCGGGTCACTGTGGGGATTTCCGGCGATCACATACGAGCACAGCAGACTCGGAGCGTGATAGCTATTTCCAACCCGAACCGAGAGATTAGCGCTGCCGATGTTGCTCGGCTACTGGAGGATGCCCGAAGTGTTGCTCTTCCTCCCGACCAGGTGATTCTCCATCTTATCCCGCAGGAGTACATCGTGGACGGGCAGGATGGGATTACCGATCCGGTGGGGATGAGTGGGGTGCGCATGGAAGCTCGGGTCTGTGTCATCACGGCATTAGTGACGGCGGTGCAGAATCTTTACCGCTGTGTGGAGCGGGTGGGGTTGCAAATTGAGCATCTCGTCCTGCAACCATTGGCCAGCAGTTATGCTGTGTTGGAGCCTGAGGAGAAGGAAGTAGGAGTAGCGCTGGTGGATATTGGCGGTGGAACAACCGATATCGCCATCTTTGACGAGGGCGTAGTCCGGTATACAGCGGTTTTCGGAATTGCCGGGCGGCAGATTACCGATGACATCCGCCGAGGGTTGGGGATTATTACGGCACAGGCGGAAGAGATCAAGCGGACGTACGGGCATGCGGTTCAAGAGAGCATCCTGCACGATGAAGTCTTTCCCATCCCTGGAATTGGGGGACGAAAGCCGATGGAGATCAGCAAGAGCCTGCTATGCCAGATTATTCAGCCGCGGGTAGAGGAGATTCTGGAGTTCGTATTAGCCGAAATTCACCGTGCGGGGTATCTCCACCGCCTTCCGGCTGGGGTTGTCTTGACCGGTGGCACAGCGCTGCTGCGGGGTATTGACGAGCTGGCACAGCGCCTGTTCCAGCTACCGGTCAAAATCGGCTTCCCCAGTGCCCGAGGGGGGTTAGCGGCCGAAGTTGCCCACCCGATGTATGCCACGGCAGTAGGATTAGTGCTCTTTGGCTTAGAGCAGCGCCGGCGGCAGCCTAAAGCGCCCAAGCGCTCGCTGCTGCAGCGCTTGAAGGCTTTTTTTGAGGAGTTCTGATGTATGTGCCATAAGCTGCGGCAGGGGTACAATGATTGCCTTAGAATCCACGGTTCGCTGTGGTGCCTGCTTGCGCGTTATTGGTATTGGTGGTGCAGGCGGTAACGCCATCAACACGATGATTGAGCGGGGGTTGAAGGGGGTAGAGTTTATCGCTGCCAATACGGATGTCCAAGCCTTAGCTCTTAACAAGGCCCCCGTCAAGGTGCAGTTAGGAAAGGAGCTCACGCGCGGTCTGGGCTCGGGCTCCGACCCGGCAATCGGACAACGGGCAACAGAGGAGAGCCTGGAGGAGCTGCGGGAAGTTCTTACCGGCAGCGATATGGTCTTCATCACCGCTGGGATGGGCGGTGGAACTGGTACGGGAGGGGCTCCCGTAGTTGCCCGCTTGGCGCAGGAATTAGGCGCATTGGTGGTGGCCATCGTGACGAAGCCTTTCCAATGGGAGGCGCGCCACCGTATGCAGGTTGCAGAAGCTGGGATTGCCGAACTCCGCAAGCATGTGGATGCCCTCATCGTCGTTCCCAATCAGCGCCTCCTGGGTATCATTGACCGGCATACAAGCGTCCGTGAAGCCTTCCAACGTGTTGATGAAGTGCTCTACAACGCTACGCGGGGCATTGCGGATATCATTTCCGGCTGCGGTTATATCAACGTGGACTTTGCCGATGTGCGCACCATCATGAAAGGGATGGGGGATGCCTTAATGGGCATGGGGCATGCCCGTGGGGAACACCGTGCGCTGGAGGCGGCACAGAATGCCTTGAATTCGCCATTGCTGGAGGGGATTTCTATTGCTGGTGCGCGGGGGGTATTGGTGAACGTGACCGGCGGTTCGGATTTAACAATGTATGAGGTGGCGGAGGCAATGCAGCTTATCAAGCAGACCGCCGGTGATGAAGCCAACCTGATTCACGGAATTGTCATGGGAGAGGAGCCCAGCGAGGAGGTTAGTATCACACTTGTGGCAACGGGTTTCCGTGCGGCTGTGGCATCAGACATGCAAGAGGTGCCTCAGACGGCGGTGGCTGCCGCAGAGGAAGTGCGTGTCGCTGCCGGTGGCGGAGGCAGTTACACCGTGCGTCCTCTTCCCTCTTCGCGTCCGATCGGGGCTCAAGAGTTGCAGAAGTATGACGAGCCCGCCTACTTACGGCGTGGAACAACCTCCGGCGCTGCTCCAACGTCGCAGAATCCATCGCCTCTTTTGGAACGCCCGGCGTTCTTGCGAAAGTTAATGGACTGAGCTTTACGAGCTCTTTTTCTCCTCCTGCGCCTGCGTACGGCGCTCGGAGGCCTGCGCTAAGAGGTATGCTTTGATGAAAGCGTCCAAGTCTCCGTCCAGAACGGCATAGGCGTCGCTAGTCTTGAGCCCCGTCCGGTGGTCTGCTACCATGAGGTAAGGGTGGAGGACGTACGAACGGATTTGGCTCCCCCACTCAATCTTGCGCTTGCTTTTCTCTAACGCTGCTCGAACAGCTGCTTGCTCCTCTAGCTTCTTCTGGTAAAGCTTTGCCCGTAGAATTTTCAAAGCTCGCTCCCGGTTCTGGTGCTGAGAACGCTCCTGCTGGCAGGTGACGACAATTCCTGTCGGGATGTGCCGGATACGGACGGCTGTCTCTACCTTGTTGACGTTCTGTCCCCCGTGTCCGCTCGAACGGAAGGTCTCAATCTCAATTTCGTCAGGGCGGATGACAATCGTATCGTCGTGCTCTACCACTGGATAGGCGAAGACGGAGGCAAAGGAGGTGTGACGGCGGGCGTTTGCATCAAAGGGAGAGATGCGCACCAAGCGGTGGACACCGCTTTCTGCCTTGAGATACCCGTAGGCATACGGACCTCGGATCTCCAGCGTGGCGGACTTAATCCCGGCTTCCTCGCCTTCCAGCAGGTCGACCAGTTCTACTTCAAAGCCGTGGCGTTCTGCCCAGCGGGTGTACATCCGCAAGAGCATATACGCCCAATCCTGTGCCTCTGTGCCGCCAGCACCGGCGTGGATAGTCAGCAGAGCGTCTCGGATATCGTCCGGGTCGGAGAGCAAGTACTGCAATTCTATCGCCTCTACGCTGCGTTCCAGGGAGTCCAGCTCCCGGTTCAAGTCTGCCTCCAGGCTGAAATCGGCTGCTTCCTCCGCCAGTTCAATGAGAGCTTCAACGTCCGAACGGAGTCGCTGCGCGATTTCCCATTGGTGGCGCTCTTCCCGCACAGCTCGCAACTGACGGACCACGGCATGCATCCGCTGGGGATCCTGCCAAACATCGGGGTTATTCAGCTCTGCTTCGTACGTGGCTTCACGCTGTGCCAAGAGCTCCGGGTCAAAGATACCCCCGCAGGAGTTCCAATCGCTCGGTCAACTCTCGAAGGCGCTGTTTCTGCGGTTCAAACATGGTAGAGCAACCTGTGCCCAAACGACGCACGACCATTGCAAAATTACAAGGCTTGCTCCCCGCACGCCCCAGAAGTTAGGGAGCCGCCCCGGGGTAGAGGCTATGCTCGATTAGAGCGTCGCTGTGTGCGCGGGTTTGTTGCAGAACGGGATACCGGCAATACTTCCGAGCAATACAGCGGGGTGGTGTCCGTTTTTGTGCTGTGTAGTAAAGCGAAAGGCGTCAACACCATGCGGCAGGAATTGCAGCAAGGCTTTCAGGACCAAATGCAAGCGGAGCTTGCTTCGGCGTATCTCTACCTGGCGATGGCAGGGTTCTGTGCCCATCGTGGATTCCAGGGAATGTCCCATTGGCTACGCCTGCAGTGGCAGGAGGAACTCAAGCATGCCCTGAAGTTCTTTGACTTCCTCTTGGAGCGTGGCGTAGCTCCGCAGCTCAGGGTTTTGGACCAACCCCCTGCGCAATGGGAGTCTCCGCAGCATCTTTTTGAACAGGTCCTTGCCCACGAACAGCGGGTGACGGAAAGAATCCATGAGCTATACCGGCAGGCGGTGGAATTGCGGGACTATCCGGCCCAGGTCTTCCTGCATTGGTTCATTGAGGAGCAGGTGGAGGAGGAGAACCAGGCGCGAGCAGTTATAGAGCAGCTCCGGCTGGTTGGGCAAGACCCAGTAGGACTATACCTTGTGGACCAACGCTTGGGTGAGCGCAAGCCTGAGGAGAGCTGAGCTGGGTCATGGTAATGCAGAGTCGAGGTTCAATATTTTCGTGTGCTCGGTTATCCAGCCCAGGAGCTCAAGAGCGATGATTCTGCCCCCAGGAAATCTCTTAGGACAGCTTCAACGCTTGCAGCAAGAGGCTGCGCGGCTGCGGTCGGAGATTGCCCAGAAGACCGTTACAATTGACGTCGGGGCCGGCATGGTGCGCGTGACCATGGGGGGCGATCTGCGGGTGCGTCATATCCTCATTGCCCCACAAGCACTTCAGGAGCCGGAGGCCCTTGAAGGGCTCCTGGTAACGGGGATCAACAAAGCCATTGAGGCAGTCCAGGAGATGCTTGCCCAAGCAGCGCAGCCATTGGAACATCTTTTCCCGGCGGGCGCAAACCACATGCTGCGGCCATAACCCATGCCCTACCCATCGGCAACTGTCGAAAAGGTTATAGAGCTCTTTGCGGCGCTGCCTGGAATTGGACGGCGCACGGCGCAGCGATTGACCTTTTTCCTGCTGCGGCAGCCGGAGGAGTTTGTGCATACCTTCGCCGATGCGCTCCGGCAGCTCAAACAGCAGGTTCGCTATTGCTCGCAGTGTTTTACCTTCACGGAGACAGATCCCTGCCCCTTGTGCGCTTCGGACCGGCGCGATCGGACGGTTATCTGCGTTGTGGAAGACCCCATGGATGTTCTGGCGCTAGAGCGGACGGGTGAATACCGAGGGCTGTATCACGTGCTTCACGGGGTACTCAATCCCTTGGGGGGAGTTGGACCGGAAGATTTGCGAATTCGGGAGCTTGTTGCTCGCATTAGGCCAGAAGTCCGTGAGGTCATCGTCGCCCTGAGTCCAACGGTGGAAGGGGATGTGACGGCACATTACCTGGCGCGGTTGCTTAAGCCCTTAGGAGTACGGGTTACTCGCATTGCTCAAGGAGTGCCCTTAGGAAGTGCGCTGGAGTTTATGGACGAGGCAACCCTTTCCCGAGCATTGAGTGGACGGTATCCGGTGGAGTAGGCCAGCCTGGGAGGACCTAGAGAGGCTCTGGAACCCACAAGTAGCAAGCCTGAGCCTATAGCCCCACTGTGGAAAGAAGCTGGGCATTCGGCTCTGAAGCTCAAGGAGCGAGGAAATTAACTGGTCGGAGGGGCAAAAAAGCTATTTTTGTCTTGGGTTGGAGCAGCGTAGGAGGGGATCATGGGACGAACTATTGCCTTATCGTTGTTCTTGATCGCAAGCATTGCGGAGGCATGGAGCCAGCGCTTAGAGTGGCTTGGTTTTCCAGGTGGCGCCTTCGCAAGCATTCGTGTCTCTGCGGATGCTTCGGTGGTTGTGGGGAATGGAAACACAGCTCCATTCTGGTGGACGCGGTCTGGTGGAGTAAGCGATTTACCCACGCCGCCGGGTACTGTCGATCCGTGGGTAGAAGACGTTTCGTATGACGGTTCGGTCGCAGTCGGTTTTGCAGACAGCATTGGCGTTGGGAAGCGCCCTGTTCGCTGGTTGTTGTCAGCCGGTAGAGCCCAAGTCTTAGGTGTCCCATTCCCGGATAGCACGATAATTGCAGCTTCTGCGTGGGCATATGGCACTTCTGCGAATGGCTCAGTGATGGTCGGGATTGTCCGTTTCACGGATTATTACGGCTCTCATTCCAATCTGATGGCTTTCCGCTGGACTGAATCGGATGGGATGCAGCTGTTGGACACACTGGGCTCTCGGGATAGTAAGGCATATGCTGTATCTGCCAATGGTAGCGTGGTTGTTGGAGAAGAAGGCGAGCAGGCATGTCGGTGGATCATCGGAGAGGGTGTACAAATTCTTGGTACCTTAGCGGGAGGTAGAGGAAGCAGCGCATACGGTGTTTCTGCTGATGGCTCCGTTGTTGTTGGCTCCTCGGAGACTGTTGGGGAGGGCGGCAGTAGGCCATTCCATGCATTTCGGTGGACAGCTTCCGGAGGGATGCAAAACTTAGCAACCTCGGAGTGGCGAGAATCTTGGCCAAGAGCAGTGTCTGCTGATGGCTCTATTGTCGTCGGAGGTGGACTAACCAGCGACGGTTTCTATCGCGCCTTCCGCTGGACACCGTCACGCGGAATGGAGAATTTGAACGTGGCGTATGCGAGTCTCTTAGCAGGTGGTGCGATACTGCTGGAGGCGTGGGACGTCACCCCAGATGGACGCTACATCGTTGGTGAGGGGATACGCCCTCCTGATGATATGGGCGTGCAACGCAATGATGTGTTTCTGCTTGACACGCAGGGCAGCAGCGGCGTGGTCCATCAGGCGCAGCCGGGGTTGGAGATTCGCATAGAGCCGCAACCGGTGACCGTGGGTGGTCAGGTAGTGGTGAAGTCGGGGGCAGTGCGCCCTGTTCGGGTGGAGCTTGTGGACATGCTCGGGCGGAGTGTTGCGGTCCTTGCCGAGGGAGTTGTGCAGGATGGCACAACTCTGCCCCTTCCCTCCTTGCCGGCGGGGATGTATGTGGTGCGTGCTACGGCAGGAGAGGCAGTAGCAGTAGAGCCGTTTGTGGTGGTGCGGTAGAGGTTTTATTGTAGAGCTGTTCCAACGGTGGAGGGAACCCGATGATGCGGAGTGTTGTGGTGTGGTGCATGGCAGTGTGTCTTGCCAGCAGTGTGATGGCGCAGCACCTGTGGTGGCTTGGCACCCTAGGAGGCAACAGGAGTTGGGCATATGCCGTGTCTGCCGATGGCTCCGTGGTGGTCGGATGGGCAGAAGACGCCAGGGGCCGATGGCGCGCATTTCGCTGGACAGCCTCACGCGGGATGGAGGATTTGAACGAGGTGTATGCGGATATTTTAGAGGTGCATGCAGATATTTTAGCGAAGCTTTTAGGAGGAGATAGCTCCGTAGAGCTTTTTGATGCATATGGCATCACCCCAGATGGGCGCTATATTGTTGGTAGGGGGATTGTTGGTCTGGGGCAACGCTCTCTTACTATTGGGTTTCTGCTCGACACGGGGGGCAGGGGCGTGACCCGTTAGGCGCAGCCGGGGTTGGAGATTCGCATAGAGCCGCAGCCGGCCTTAGGAGAGGTGGCATCCAAAGGGTATCCCTATCCCAGCCAGCCTTTGGGGAGACGGCTAACCCCGAGATAGAGGAATAGTCCTGCGACAAGGTATAGCCACAGCATCCGGCGCCACCATGACGGTAGCGGTATATGGCGCCAGCGCAGAGGAAAATGGAGCCCAAGGAGGACAAGGAGCATCGTGAGCACGTGTTCCCAACGGTAGCGAGGAATCGTTCCCGTACTCTGCCACTTCCAAAAGAAGAGAATGCCACCAAGCAGTAGCTGCAGGGTCATTAACCCAAACAAAGTTCCGGCAGCAAGCATGGCAAGCTGACGTAGACGCGTGGATTGGGCATATCTTTGGCCGGCTAACAGTATGGCAGTCCCCACAAGCCACACACCGGCAATAAGCCAACGATTATGGCCGTGGAGGTTCAGAAGGAAGTCCATGGCGTATACCCCTGGCTTACTGTTAGACTCAGCAGGAGATTCATCATAAGCTCAAGGCTCGGTGGCCGTAGGGAGAGCCTCCGCTGCGGTGGGGGAGTCAATACCCCGTACTACCTCTCCGAACAATGTTGCTGAGGTAGCAGCTGTGATTCGGACGAGGATGAGGCTTCCAACGCCGAAGCTGGGGTGCTTAGGAAAGATGACCATCTTGTTAGTGTCTGTACGCCCTTGCCACTGTTCGGGGTTTCGTTTGCTGGGTCCCTCCACCAGCACTTCATGCACTTGTCCGATTTCTCGCTGTTGGTTGATCTCGTAGGAAATTTGCTGTTGGAGGGCGATGATTTCGTTCAGGCGCCGGAGCTTGACTTCCTCGGGTACATCGTCGCCCCACTTCCAGGCTTTTGTGCCTTCGCGTGGGGAGTACTTGAACATGTAGGCACCGTCGTAACGCACGGTTCGGAGGAGTTCCAACGTTGCTTGGTGATCTTCCTCAGTTTCCGTGCAGAAGCCAGCAATGATGTCGGTGGAGAGGGCGCAATTAGGCATAACGGAGCGAATGCGCTCAATGCGCTCCAGGTACTGTTCTACGGTGTACCCACGGTTCATAAGAGCAAGGATACGATTGGAGCCCGATTGCACAGGGAGATGGATGTACTTACAAATGTTCGGGTATGCTGCCATAGTGTCGATGAGCTTGTCACTCATATCGCGCGGGTGGGAAGTCAGATACCGAATGCGCATCAGGGGCGCACTTTGAGCGCAGGCGGCTAGCAGATCGGCGAAGTCAGCACCCGTGGTTGGATCGCGGTAGCTGTTGACATTTTGCCCGAGGAGGGTGACTTCCCGAAAGCCTCGGGCCCAGAGGCGCTGAACTTCGGCGACAATGGAGTTTAAGGGGCGGGAGCGCTCGCGTCCGCGGGTGAAGGGGACGATACAGAAGGTGCAGAATTTGTCGCATCCTCGCATAATAGAAATCCACGCACTAATGCCCTCCGTGCGGAGGGGCTCAATGTCATCGTACGTTTCAACGCGACTTAGTCGGACAGCGATACCTTGTTCGCCGGCAAAGGCTTGCTCTAAGAGTTGGGGGAGCTTCCGGTATTCGTCGGGTCCGACGACGAGCTCCACGAGTTGTTTGCGGTTGAGAAGGCGCGAACGGAGCCGCTCCGCCATGCAGCCCAGGATGCCGATAACCAATTCGGGTTTGCGCCGCTTGTAGAATTTGAGGTGGTTGAGGCGCTCCAGGACGCGCTGCTCGGCGTGTTCGCGAACGGCACAGGTGTTCAAGAGAATGACATCGGCTTCTTCCGGGTGCTCAGCGACTCCGTAGCCGTTGGCATGCAATATCCCCAACACGATTTCCGAGTCGTTCAAGTTCATCTGGCAGCCGTAGGTCTCAATGTAGACCTGCCGTGCCCCGCTCCTTGGGCGAGGGGTAGATGTCTCGGGCGACGAGATAACGGGAAGCTCCAACATTATCGTCTTTAAGCTGTGCCAATACGCTGATGTATAAAACGAAGGAACCTGTGCTTTCGTGAAGCTTGTGGAAACGGGAAGAAGCTATGGCGTTGACGGTACTGGATCGGGTGATTGTTGTCGGTGACCGTGTTCTCATTAGGCCGCGGACCGGGGAAGTGCGAACGAAGTCCGGGCTGTATCTACCGCCAGGTGTGCGGGAGAACGAGAAAGTCCAGACGGGCTATGTGGTCAAAGTTGGACCAGGCTACTTGGTGCCAACACCGCCGGAGTGGGAGGAACCGTGGAAGCCGCGAGAAGTACAATACATCCCGCTCCAGGCTCGCGAAGGGGACTTGGCCGTGTATCTGCAGCGGGATGCCCTGGAGTTGGAGCTAGAAGCGGAGCGGTATGTCGTGGTGCCGCACTCCTCTATCCTCCTTTTGATTCGGGATGAGGAGCTGCTAGAAGAGTAAACCGTGGTGTCAGTACAACATCGGGGGGCAGTCGATGCAGTGGCTACTTGCTGCTGTTGGGGTAGCTTTCCTTCCTTGCTTTCTGACGGCCCAGTGTCTGCTGTATCCTGTGCCGCTTGCGGAACGGGTGTCTGAGAGCGAGCTTATTGTTGAAGGTTACCTTGTCCAGGCCCAAAGTGTGCGCTCCCTTTCGCGGCGGATGATCTACACGGTATGGGAGCTTGTGGTGAGCAAGTACGTTGCAGGAGTGCTGCCGAAGCGGCGGCTCTACGTTGCGCAAGAGGGAGGGGTAGTGGATGGCGAAGCCGTCGTGCTCATTCCTTCCGCACCCTTGACAGAGGGGCTCCGTGGGCTTTTCTTCCTCCGGAATCTTCGGGAGCCGCTGGAGGGAGTGGACCATGCCTACACGCTAGTTGCTGGACCCCAGGGAGTCCTTGTCTATGACTTAGAGAATCGGCGGGCATTTGATCCGTTGGCGGAGTATTCTGTAGCGTGGCTGTACCGAGAATTAGAGCGGCTCACAGGGCAGCCGGTTCGGGAGTATGCACCGCTTCCGCCGATAGCTAACTTCCAGAAGGGGGAGTCCGTGCGCCCGCTGGCAACGATTACAGGCTTTACTCCGAGTATGATTCCTGCGGGAACCTTCGATACCCTGCGCATTTTGGGGTCCGGCTTTGGAAGTGCTCCCGGAAGCGTTCGTTTCCGTAACCCGGATGATGGTGGGAGCTCGTGGGTGAGTGTGCCGAGCAACCATATTGTTCTGTGGAGTGACACGGAGATCCGAGTCATTGTTCCTACTCAGGCGGGGACGGGAACCTTCCAGGTGATTACGAGCGTCAATGAAGTTGTGACTTCTCCTAGCGCAGTGACAATTCCGTATGCGCTGCTGACAGTGTCCTCCGGCGGTGTCCGCTATCCTATCCGCTTGGTCAATCACAATGGGGCCGGTGGCTATACGATTGTGCCTAATGCCAACTTTAGCGCGAATACGGCGGCCTTCCAGGCATTTGTGCGTGCATTACAGACGTGGCGCTGCAGTACGTACGTCAACTTTGCCTTAAGCCAGAATACGACCAGCATTGCTTGCCCTTCCAACGATGCTACGGATGTGGTAAGCTTCGATAACACCTCCTGCCCCCTGCCCAGTGGGGTGCTGGGAGCAACGTACAACTACTACCAGGTCTGTACAGCTGGGGGGCAACAGTATTGGAGGCGTGCTGGCTTTGACCTCATCTTCCGAAGTACGGCGCCTGGAGGGGGATGGAATTTCGGTCCGCAGCCACCGGCAAGTAATCAATACGACTTTGAGTCGGTCGTGCTGCACGAACTGGGTCATGCCCATTTGTTGGGGCATGTTATCGCCATGGGGCAGCTGATGAATTACGCCATTGGTCCTGGAATGATGATACGGACGTTGGGGGAGCAGACGGATCGGGCAGGGGGATTGCGTGTCATGCAACTGAGCACGGTGAGCGCACCGTGTGGACCTGGGGCGATGACTCCGCTGACGGCGAATAACTGCGTTGTCGGGCGACCAGTGGCCAATTTCGGTGCGCAGCCTCGTGAGGGCTGTTCTCCGTTAACGGTAACGTTTTCCGACTCCAGCGTGGGGGCCTCCAGCTGGGCATGGGATGTGAACGGGGATGGGGTCACGGACTATACGACGCGCAACTGTGTCCATACCTACACGCAGCCTGGACCGTACACCGTGCGGCTGATTGTTAGCAATACGTACGGGAGCGATACCTTGGTGCGTCCCAATTATATCATGGTGTATCCCCTGCCGACAGCTGATGCAGGGGCTGATCGGGCAGTGTGCCCTGGGGAAAGCGTGTATTTGGGAGGGGCTCCGACAGCAGCGGGGGGAACACCACCGTACCAGTACCTGTGGGAACCTGCCACAGGATTGGACAACCCGACCAGCGCCAATCCAATAGCCCGTCTAGAGACAGCGCAGCAGTATATCCTGACAGTTACCGATGCCCGGGGGTGTCAAGCGCGAGATACCGTGACCATCGTGGTGCGTCCTCGTCCAGAGCCACGGCTTTCTATCATTGGGCAGACTGCCTTTTGCGACGGGGATAGCGTGCAACTGGTTGCCCCGTGGGGATATCGGCGCTATCGCTGGAATACGGGAGATACGGTTCGCATCCTCATCGCCCGCCAAAGCGGTTCTTACTGGGTTGCGGTTCAGGATACATTCGGTTGTTGGGGGAACTCCGATACGGTGAGGGTAACGGTCTATCCCTTGCCGCAGGCGCAGGTAGTGGGGGACTCTGGAGCCTGTGTTGGGGATACAGCTCTTTATCGGGCAGCTGTCCCGCAGGCAGGGGATGAATTTGCATGGGCGGTGCAGGGCGGCTCTATCGTCCGGGGTCAAGGCATGCCGGAGGTCTGGATCCGGTGGGAGAGCGCTGGAACAGGGACCGTAACGCTGCGACAGCGAAGTCAGCAGGGATGCAAGGCAGAAAGCAGGCCTTTCTCCGTTGTAGTTTCTTCGCTCCCGCAGCCTATAATTACGGTGTTCGGGAGCGCGAGTTTCTGTGAAGGAGATAGCACCGTGTTAGAAGCTCCGGAGGGATATGCGCATTATCGCTGGACGACAGGGGATACGACGCGCCGGATTGTCGTCCGACAGTCGGGGACGTATGCCGTGCGGGTCACAACTAGCGCCGGATGCCAGGGGGTTTCTGAGCCGGTACGTATTACAGTCCATCCCCTCCCTGCCAAACCTTCTATAGAACGGCGTGGGGATACCCTTGTTTGCACGGCGGAGGCTGTCACATACCGTTGGTATCGGAATGGACAGCCTCTCGTGGGGGCAACCCAGCGCACCCTAGTGCCCCCAATATCGGGAAGGTATGCCGTGGAGATTACCGATAGCAATGGCTGTCGGAATATGTCTGACCCTGTGGATGTGACGGTAGGCGTTGCCTATGCCGGACTGCACCGAGCTCCTTGCTTCCCCATCCCTGCGGGAGAGGTCCTCTGGGTAGAACGGTCCAGCGAAGAACCCCAACGAGTTGTGGTCAGCGATGTGCTTGGGCGAACGGTGTGGGAAAGCATAGCTCTCCCCGGGCGGCAGCCAGTCCGAGTGCCAGTCGGGGAGCTGGCGGCAGGGATCTATGTAGTGCGCCTGGGTGAGGGGCAGTTTCTGCGGGTATGGTGCTATTTCGTCAAGCAGTAGGGCAAAAGATGCGTATGCACGAGCGGGCTGCGGAAGCGATTACAGAGTCCATCGCTGTCAAGCAGCGCTTGTTGTCAGAGTGCTTAGCCGATATTGTCCGCTGTGGGGAATTTTTGATTCGGGTCTATCGCGGTGGAGGGAAGGCATTGCTGTGTGGCAATGGAGGAAGCGCTGCGGACAGTCAACACTTGGCGGCGGAATTAGTCGTGCGCCTGCGGGGGCATATCAACCGTGGTGCGATTCCAGCCATAGCCCTGACGGTGGACAGCTCCATTCTGACGGCTGGGGGAAACGATATCGGCTTTGAGAATGTCTTTGCCCGTCAGGTTGAAGCCTATGGGCGTCCGGGCGACGCACTCATTGCAATTTCAACCAGTGGGAATTCGGAAAATGTGCTTCGTGCAGCGAAACAGGCACAACGGCAGGGGATGGTGGTCTTGGGACTTCTCGGCTGTGGAGGAGGGCGGATTCTGGCGCATTGCACAGCGGCGGTTGTGGTCCCTGCTACGGTGACGGCCCGAATCCAAGAGGCACACATCCTGGTAGGGCACATTTGGTGCGAGATGCTCGAGGAAGCTCTCTTCCCCGAGCTGTTCTCGTGAGCAACAGAGTTGCTGACCGTTCGTCCTTCGGCACCGTTGTGTTTTACACAGGCAGAGATGGGAGATGGTACAGAAGAGCCAGTACTTGCGTCCAGAGGCCGTGGTTGAACACATAGACATCACTGGCTACCCTGACATTGCTCCGTTGGTGGAGGCAATGGGGCGGATGTCCTTCCAGGCGCGGAATCTTTATCGGGCAGCGCAGATTTATGAAAGGATGCTGCAAGACGAGCGCTGTACGGTGATCCTCTGTCTGGCAGGCTCACTGGTCAGTGCTGGATTACGCCGTGTCGTGGTTGAGGCTATCCGCTGTCGCATGGTAGATGTGATCGTCTCCACCGGTGCTATCGTTGTTGATCAGGATTTCTTCGAAGCCCTGGGTTTCCGGCATTACCAGGGGACAGCGCGGGTGGATGACGATGAGCTGCGTGAGCTGATGATTGACCGTATCTACGACACCTTCATTGACGAGGAGGAGCTGCGGGTCTGCGATCATACGATTGCTGAGATCGCTGAACAGCTTGAGCCAGGGGTCTACAGTTCCCGAGAGTTCATCATTGCTCTGGGGCAATATCTAACTGAACGAGGTCTGGGGGAGGATTCTATCGTGCGCACGGCCTACGAGCATGGGGTTCCAATCTTTGTTCCAGCCTTCTCTGATTGCTCAGCAGGATTTGGGCTTGTGCTTCATCAACATCGCCATCCCGAGCGGCATGTTGCTATTGACTCGGTCAAGGATTTTCGGGAGCTGACGTACCTGAAAGTACAGGCGGGGGAGACGGGATTGGTGATGGTGGGCGGAGGTGTTCCGAAGAATTTCGCCCAGGATGTGGTCGTTGCGGCAGACGTGTTGGGGATTCCAGTGCCGATGCACAAATATGCTCTTCAGATCACGGTTGCCGATGAGCGCGATGGAGGGCTTTCCGGTTCCACCCTGCGGGAAGCCAGTTCGTGGGGTAAAGTTGCCAATACGGATGAGCAGATGGTCTTCTGCGAAGCCACGATTGCTCTACCGCTGATCGTTGGCTATGTTTATCATCGGGGGATATGGAGGAGCCGAGCTCAGCGGCGGTGGAATCAGCTGTTTGCCTCTGCGGGAAGCCCTATGGAGAACCTTCCGCAGAGCGCCGCACAAGGATAAGCCCAACGATGGGATCGTTGGCATGGTGGCGCAGGAGGCGTTCTACAAGGCGTTGAGTCAGGACCGTTCCAGCGGTGGCAAGTTTAAGTCCTGTTCGGGTCTGGATATCGTGCGCCAACACCATGCCTTCGTGGAGTTCGTGCAATCCAACAGCAAGAACGTCGCTCCGAGTTTCTCGGACGGCAGCATACTGGGAGATGAAGGGGAGGAGTTGGACGTCGTACGCCTGGCGGGCATAGCGTTCTAAGTGGGCGGCGACTAACGGGGGAGGTTGAGGAGAAATCCATAGCAGCTCCTCAAAGTCAACAATCAAGCGGAATAGCCGCGAGGAAAAGGGAATATCCCATGCTCGCCGGTGCTCGGGGAATCCAGACCCATCCCAGTTTTCAGCCAGGGAGCTCAGGATAGGTGCCAGGGGGGCTAACTGCGGGTGATGACGGCAGACCGTAGCAGCTCCTAAGGGGACTTGCACCATGAGTTCATGGCTAAGGTAGCCGTTTCGGGTCAGGGGCTCATGGAGGAGAGAGTCCGGCAGAGTAAGACGACCCAAGACATATGCAGAGCCCAACCGCGGGGAAGCTGCGCGCTCGGCTTCCGAGAGCCCTTCAACATGCTGACAGAGCCATTGGGCAGCTTTGTTGAGATTTTCGGCTAATTCCGCCAGGGAAGGAGAACGCAGACAAAGGAGGGCTATGAGGAAGGCGTTGAGCTCTGTCTGACGAGAGTTCACTTCTTCCCTGCTCTGATGAAGCCGAGACCGAGACAGTTCAATTACCCGAAAGGCTGCCTCCAGTTTGTCACGGAGCTCAAGCAATTGGAAGGGTTTCCGCAGAAAAGCGTCGGCCCGACGCTGGATTGAGGAGGTCCATTCCTGGGAGCTGAATGCTGTCATTAAGATGACGTACGTTGAAGCAAGAGTAGGGTCGGCTTTGATGTGCTCACACAGCTCTAAACCACTCATCCCCGTGGGCATCACGACATCGCTGAGCACGATGTCCGGGCGATGCTGGCGGAGCAGTTCCCATGCCTCGTCTGCAGAAGTAGTCAGCAGAATCTGGACATGGGGAAAGAAAGCATGGATGGCATTTTCCAGTGCTGCCAGCACGGTTGGTTGGTCATCGACCAGGAGAATACTCGTACTCTTCATGGGGCTGGATTTGCCGAAAGGGTATCCCGTTGGGCTTGCATAAGGCGGAGGAAATCCGCTGTGGTAAGCCGGCGCACCAAAATGCTTACGCGTCGGTTAGAAGTATCAAAGGGATTCCCCGGAACTCGGAGCTTCCGATCAGCATAACCAATCACGCTACTTACTTGCCCGGACCAGAGCCCTGAGGTTTCTAACACACGGCGGGCAGCGTTTGCTCGGTCGGCAGAGAGTTCCCAGTTGGTGTAGACAGACGTGGGAGGATAGGTACGACTATCCGTGTGTCCTTCAAGCTCTACGTAGTTAGGCAACTTCCCCAGGATGGGAGCAAGTCGCTGCAAGAGCTGAACGGCTGGGCGGCGGAGCTCTGCACTCCCAACACGGAAGAAGAGATTTTCTCGCGTTTCCAGCAACTCAATGCGGAGCCCTTCCGGCGTCATTTCCAGCCGCAGAGAAGCCAAAAGTTCCCCGACTTCTGGATTCGTTGCCGCTAATTCCTGGAGCATCCGCTGTAGCTCTTGTTGGACTTGTTCCAACCGTTGGGCCGCGCGGGCACTGTCCTGTTGAAGTTGCTTCCACTGTTCGGGCTTGATTCCTGTGAGTCCAATCCCGATAGGAAAGGGCTGATAGGGTCCTCCCCTCTCCGAGAAATTGTCATGGTAGTCAGCGCCTTTTTCCAACACGTACCGAGCAGGGCGCATCTTAATGTCTATGGGGAGAGCTTTGCCCGTAAGAAAGCTGAAAGCACCTGGTTCGTTGAAGTAGCTAGCAATAGCTTTGCGGGCGGATTCGCTCAATTGCATAATCCACATGACGAGGAAGAACGCCATCATGGCAGTGACGAAATCGGCGTAGGCAACTTTCCATGCTCCACCATGGTGACCGGCGTGCTCTCCACGGCGGCGCTTACGGATGATGATGGGCTCTTCCCGACGCGTTTCTGCCATAGGTTCACCGACCCCGTTTGAGGGCTTCCTCTGTCTCTTGAAAGCTGGGACGGAAATCGGGATCTATAGCCCGGCGCCCATACTCAATAGCGATGACCGGGGGGGCTCCTTTGACAAAAGCTAAAAGTGTTGCTTTGATGCAGTTTAGGTAGCGATGTTCCGCCAAGGTGAGGTTTTCCAAATTCCGCCCAATAGGGCCAACCACGCCGTAAGAGAGCAATACCCCTAAGAAGGTGCCCACTAACGCGGCGGCGACGCTGTGACCGACTACTTCCGGCGGTTGGTCTACTTTCCCCATCGTGATAACAACACCTAACACAGCCGCCACGATCCCCAGCCCGGGCAGGGAATCAGCAATTGTGATGATTGCTGAAGGCGCCCGAGCCTCCTTCTGATGGACAGTTTCCAAATCAATGTCCATGAGGTCTTCCAAGTCGTGGGGCGGGATGCCACCGTTGAGAATGACTTTCATCGTGTCGCAGAAGAATGCGACGGCGTGGTGATTTGCCATCAGGGAGGGATACTTGGTAAATATTGGGCTATTTGCGGGCTCTTCGACGTGGCGCTCTAAAGCAATGAGCCCTTCGCGCTTTGCTAGTTGTAGGATTTCGTAGAGGAACTGCAACAGTTCAATGTAAGCTGCCTTAGAAATCCGATTCCCTCGGATGGTTGCCAGCGCTCCCTGCACGATGCGGCGGAGCAAGTCAGGAGGATTTGCAATGAGCAGCGAACCCAAGGCTGCCCCTCCAATGATGAGCCACTCGCTGATTTGGAACAGGATGAGCAGCTGTCCGCCATGCATTGTGTAGCCAGCAATGATGCTGGCAAAGACCACGGCTAAACCGATGAGTACGAACATAGCCTTCCTGCACCCTTTGTCCTTCTTGCTGCTATCCCGCCGAGAATACTCAGGACGCGCTTTCTATCTCACAGGCTGCGGTCATGGGCAATGTATCGGCACGTTACCGTATATCCTTAAGCCCATCAGGCGGTGGCAGCAAAAAGAGAAGGGCAGCTCCTGTTGGCGCTGCCCTTCTTCCTGAGCTCCACGGGTGGGATTCGAACCCACAGCCCCCTGGTTAACAGCCAGGTGCTCTGACCGTTGAGCTACCGTGGAAGGGTATACGTCAATGCACACGCAAAAATACAGCCTCTCCTGCAAATGAGCGAGCAACGATCGTTGCCAACTCTGGTGCGTTCAGTTATTGCATTCCTCCTTGCCGATGGGCTGGGCGTCATTGGAGCTGTGCTCCTCTCCATTGTGTTGGCGCGTTTCCGTGGGGCGGGAGAGTTGGGGGTGTTCTCCTTCAGTATGGCGCAGGGACTCCTTCTCCAGCTTTTCGTAGAGGCCAATTTCGCCATCACCTTGCCTCAGCAGGTTGCGCGGACGGGGCGTATTATTGAGCCGCTTCGGGAAACTCAAATCACGAAGTGGTACTTGGCTCTGGTGGGAGTTCCCGTTGGTCTTGTAATGACGGTATTCTTGGGGCGTGTAGATGCGCTAGTCCCAACCGTGGCTGCATTTGCCGTCATGGTGATACATAGTTTCATTGGCAGTTACCACGCGGTGCTCCATGGTTTGGGGCAAATGAGCTTGTTGGGGAGAGTGATTGCAGGCAGTAGTACTCTTGGTGCTCTCTGCGGTATCGCCGCCATAGTGATCGGAGTGTCTCTACCGCTTGTCATTGTCTTCCAAGGGCTAGGCACGGCCGTTCCGGCATGGATATGGTCGGGGCTGCTCATACGCCGATGGGAGCCAGCCTGGTCCCCGTGGCGAACGTACGTGACCGAGGTAGTGCGGCAGATTAGGAAGGCGGGGCTGCGAGCAACGGGTCTGCGCCTCCTTGCTATTCTATCGCAGCGCTGGTATTGGATTGCTCTCGGCTTTGTGACTATTGGCTATATGCGCTTCGGGGTCTTGTTGCTAGGTTGGGTTGGGGCAGCGGCGGCTGTTATCGGCGCGTATTCGGCGGCACAGCGGTTTCTGGTAGTCCTGCGGATGTTGCCGAACGCTTTCTTCCGCGTGTTTTTGCCACAGTTTAGCAAGCAGCCGGAGTACTTCGCTGTTCCGTGGGCTGTGGGGTTGAGCCTGTTGGTAGGGGTGCCGGTAGCGCTGGTGCTGCACGTGACGGCACCGTGGTTGATAGAGTTGACCTTCCGGATTCAGGAGGCTGTGCCTATGTTACAGGTCATGGGATGGGCAATGCCGGGGGTTATGTTATCCCATCTGGCGGAAGCCTATGCCCTAACGCAGCCGAATTATCAGCCTCTGGTGGTAATATGGGCTGCTGTTGTCCTCGGAATAGGCTTCCTCAGCGCCTTGTGGGGATTCCCGCTGTGGGGGAGCATAGCCGTGGCGTTCATCTACGTTGGGATGGAGACTCTTTATGCGGTTGGAGTTGTGCTGCTCATCCTTATCCGTCGGGCACGACATGAGCTGGTGGGCAGAGAAGTGGTTAGGAGCTAAGTGGCTTTGTGGTGGTGCACTGTTGTGGGGATGTGCCAACCCGTTACCACCGCCGGGGGGACCCCCTGATCGTGAGCCTCCCCGGGTAGTAGCAGTTGAACCTCCTTCGGGAAGTACACGAGTGCGTGAGCGGACGGTAACATTCCGCTTCAGCGAGTTTGTGGATAAGGCTTCTGTTGTCCAGGCGATAAGTGTCCAGCCGGCAACGCCGTGGGAAGCTCGCTGGGATTGGTGGGGGAAAACACTACGGCTGCGTTTTCTCCAGCCGTTGGACTCGACAGTAACGTATGTAGTCACGCTGGGAAGCGAGTATCGCGATCTTGCTGGAAACACTGCGGAGACGGCAACCAGCGTTGTTTTTTCACCGGGGGAGCGCATCCATCGCGGACGCATCGATGGGCATCTGCTAGAGCCTCAACCAGCCGGTGTCTTCGTATGGGCGTATCCGCTCAGCGTTCTTGAGGCTGATACATTGAATCCTGCTCATACGCCACCACCGTACCGGACGCAGATTGGAACGGCGGGGACTTTTTCTCTCCAAGGGCTGCCCAGAGGCGTGTACCGTGTGTTTGCTATTCGTGATGTCGATCGCAATGGGCTCTATACCGATGGGCAGGATGCTTTTGGGACAAGCGTATCTCCGGTTGTGGTGCGCGAGGATACCCCAGCCGTCGTTGTGCTGCGGCTCAATCCGCCGGTGGATAGAACTCCCCCAGAGGTTGTGGACATCCGTCCGCAGAGTCGGCAGCGAATTCAGGTGCTTTTCAGCGAGCCGCTGGATACGCTCTCGGTGCATGCGGCGGCTTTCAGCGTGGAGGATACTGTGGCGGCGGATACGCTCCCTGTTGTGGCTGCTTTCCTCGTGCCGGGTAGTGCAACAGCAGTTGAGTTGCTGCTTCAACATCCTGCTGACACGCTCGTTCCATACGTGCTCCGCCTTCGGGAGGACGGGGTGCGTGATACGGCGGGAAATCAGGCGCGGGCAGGTACTCAGCGCTGGCACTTCCGGTTTCGTTCCTCTTTGGATACGGCCGCCGTTAGGTGGGCACGGATTATCCCCGCCGATAGTTCGCGCTCCCTTCTGCCGTGGCAGCCGTTGGAGCTGGTGGCGGAGGCCCCTTTAGATAGCTCGGCTGCAGAGCTGTGGGTGGAAGATGCTCGAGGGCAAGCAGTACCAATTCGGTGGGAAGTCCGGGCTGCGAATCATTGGAGGATTTTCCCGCTATCGCGGTGGAGCCCAGGACAATGGTACCGATGGACTGTGCGCTTTCGGACAGCACAGCTTCCTGGGGGACGCCGCTTAGCGGATACAGCCATTGTGCGCCACTTTCAGGTCTACGATACACGGCACTACGCTGAACTTGCTGGCGAGCTCTACGATAGCCTAGGTTGCCAGGGGCCGTATGTGTTGCTGCTGCGGGCGCTCCAAGGGGCAGCGGGGATATGGCGTCAGAGTCTGCAACAGCCCGGTGGGTGGCGCTTCACCGATATCCCCCCTGGCTTCTATGAGCTGGAGGTCTTCTGCGATGCCGACGGAAATGGGCGCTATAGCGCTGGGGCCGTGTTCCCCTATCGGTTTGCCGAACGCTTCCGTCGGATGGGACCTATTGAGGTCAAACCGCGCTGGAGTGTGGAAGGGATCACAGTAAAGCTGCCCTAAAGACAGCGTGTGCGACCACCGTCAACGGGAATACTGACGCCAGTGATGTAGCTTGCCGCCGGGGAGGCTAAGAAGAGGGCGACCATAGCGACTTCTTCAGGTTGTCCGAGCCGTCCAACGGGAATCTGTGCTACAGTCCGAGCGATGATGTCCTCTACGCTCGTCCCTGTGCGCTGGGCTTGGTAGTGCCAAAGCTCTTCCAGACGGCGTGTACGGATACTACCCGGCAGGATGGCGTTGACTGTGATGCCCCATGGGGCAACCTCCACGGAGAGCGTCTTCATCCAACTGGCCAAAGCTGCCCGGACGGTGTTTGATACTCCAAGCTCCTCCAAAGGCTGACGCACGGAGGTAGAGAGGATCAGGAGAATGCGCCCATATCCTTCAGCGCGCATCCCCGGAAGGAGAGCTTGCATGAGCCGGTGGGCAGTCCACAGATGTTGGCGAAATGCTTGCTCGAAGGCCTCAATTGGAGCCTCAGCAAGTTTCCCCGGAGGTGGTCCTCCGGTGTTATGCACCAGGACGTGGTAAGTGCGTCCGGTCTGGGTCAGGTGATGCTGCAGAACTTGTGCTACTTGGTCTGGGAAGGTAAAATCGGCAACGAGTATGTCGTGCTGCTGCTGTGCCGGGGTGGGAAGCTGAGAGCGAACAGTTTCTGAGCGGAGGCGATCCCGTGCGAAGATGGTCACGGATGCTCCCGCTGCAGCGAAAAGCTCGGCAATAGCCCGCCCAATGCCTTGTGTGCTGCCACAGACGAGGGCATTCTTGCCCTGGAGACTGAGCTCCATTATTCCTCTGGCTCAAACTGCTGGAGCTCTTCCAGGATAGCAGAGACAATTTCCTCTTCGCGCACGCGGCGGATAGCCTCTCCTTTCCGGTATAGGATGGCAACACCACGCCCGGCGGCAATGCCAATGTCGGCTTCGCTAGCTTCTCCTGGTCCGTTGACGACACAGCCCAGTAGGGCAACCTTGACCGGCTTGCGGATTCCCGCTTTTCGGATGGCTTCTTCTAGCTCGCGAGTGATGCGGAAGAGGTCTACTTCAATCCGTCCACAGGTGGGACAGGCAATGATTTCCACGCTCCGTTGTGTCAGCCCCAGCGAACGCAGGATTTCCTTGCCAACTTCCACTTCCCGCTCGGGCTCATCCGTAAGGGAGACACGGATTGTATCTCCAATACCCTCTGCCAGCAGAGTTCCAATACCGACGGCGGATTTGATAATCCCGGTTCCAGGTAACCCCGCTTCCGTAACACCCAGGTGAAGGGGAAAGTCCACCTTTTCCGACAGCAGGCGATATGCCTCAATCATGAGACGGACGTCGGTGGACTTGACCGAGATGACGATATCGTCAAAGCCGAAATCTTGGGCAATTTCTACGTGGCGCAGAGCGCTTTCCACCAACGCTTCCGGGGTTGGATAGCCGTATTTATCGAGGAGGTCTTTCTCCAGCGAGCCGGAATTGACCCCAATACGGATGGGGATACCTCGCTCCTTTGCCGCTGTAAGTACCTGTCGGATGCGCTCCCGAGAGCCAATGTTTCCCGGATTGATCCGCACCTTCGCAACGCCAGCTTCTATGGCTTTCAGGGCAAAGACGTGGTTGAAGTGAATGTCAGCCACAATCGGGATATCCACTCGGCGGACAATTGCTCCGATTGCTTCAGCAGCTTCCCAGTCGTTGACGGTCACACGGACAATATCGGCTCCCGCCTCTTTGCAGCGAAGGATTTGGGCAACCGTTGCCTCTATATCGGCGGTTTTCGTTTTTGTCATCGTTTGGACAGAGATCGGAGCATTCCCGCCGACGGGGACGTTCCCGACCCAGACTCGGCGTGTTTTCCGGCGCTGGTATGGACGTGTGACAAAGGGCTGTTCTGTCGGCACAACCGAAGGCTCAGAGCTTACCGCAAGAGGGATAAATCCGCTCATGGTTCTGCTTGCAGGCGACGGCTGGCTTCGTAGAGAAGGCGGCGCTCATATTCGCTAAGGCTTTGATAGCCGTAGGTAGCGATTTTGTCTAGGATGGCATCAATATCGCTCTGGGTGATTGGCTTGCCTTCAAAGTACAGAAGCACCTCCTCGCTGCTCCAGCGATATGGGCTTTGCGTGAGGGTCGGGCTTGCCCGTCTTACCCGGGGCTGCCGGAGGCGGGACGGGCGCGAGCGGAGCCAGTGCCATGCCCGGTCTAGGGTGGGGAAAATACCCCAGGCGTCGCCAAAGCGGAGCAGGAGGAAGCCCGTTGCCGCTCCCCCCAAGTGGGCAAAATGGGCAATCGGAGAACCGGCAGTGGTAATGCCGGAGATGAATTCAATAGCTGCCAAAAGAAGCACAAGAATGCGAGCAGGGATAGGGATGAAGAAGGGAAACATGAACACAGGGCGGTCAGGGAAGGTGAGTCCAAAAGCCAGGAGCACACCGTAGACAGCACCCGATGCCCCCACTGTGGGGGCGGGATAACTCCAGAACAACTGGACGGCTAGGTGCACGATCCCGGCTCCAATCCCACAGAGTAGGTAATACCACACAAACCGTCGGCTTCCCCACAACTGCTCCAGCTCCGCACCAAACATCCAGAGAATGAGGAGGTTCAGCACAATGTGCCAGATATTCTCAAACCCAGCGTGCATAAACTGGTACGTCAGAAGCTGCCAGGGGAAGAAATGCCCGCTCAAGAGTGGCTGGAGGGCGAAGTACTGCACAAAGAAAGCCTCAACCGGCATGCCGCGGTAGCGGAATAGTGCCAAAAAGAGGTGCTGGAAAATGAAGACGCCGATATTGAGGAAAATCAGTGCCCGAAGGGCGGGGTTGCTTGCCAGGAAGCTATGCCGCTGCCATGTTCCGTAGGGAGTCATCACCTTGGGAGAGAATGTCTGCTGATGTCAGTACTGAAGACGTAACCCAAGCTTTAGGATTGCCCGTCTTCCTCCAGCGCTGCCAGTCCGGGCAAGGTCCGCCCAGCCAGGAATTCCAGAGCTGCTCCACCGCCGGTAGAAATGTGGCTGATGGCTTCGGAGAGCCCACTCTGACGGAGGGCGGCAACGGAGTCGCCCCCTCCGACAAGGCTGAAAGCTCCCCGACGAGTCGCTTCTGCGATTGTTCGGGCAATCATCAGTGTGCTTTCCCGGAAGGGCTCTAACTCGTAGACACCGAGAGGTCCATTCCAGAAAATTGTGCGCGCCTGCCGTAGCTGCTCGGCAAAGAGGGCAACCGTCCGTGGACCAATATCCCCACCCTTCCAACCCTCTGGGATGCCGTCGGCAAGGGCAACAACTTGGGGGGAGACGGCCGGGGATAGCTCCGGTGCAATACGGGCGTCCACCGGCAAGAGCACACTTTTGCCTTGTGCGCGAGCGTCCTCGAGGAGCTTTCGAGCTGCCGGGAGCAGCTCTTCTTCCACGAGTGAATTGCCAACGTGGATACCGTGAGCCTTCAGAAATGTGAAGGCAAGTCCTCCACCGAGGAGGAGGACATCGCATCGTTGCAGTAGGGCGTGGAGTACTTCCAGCTTGTCAGAGACTTTTGCCCCGCCGACAAGCGCTACGTACGGGCGTTCGGGGGCATAGAGGAGACGGTTGAGGGCTGTTATCTCGCGCTCCATCAAAAGCCCCATCCCCTTCCAGCGGGCCAGGCGGGCGAGGGCAACGACGCTGGCATGAGCCCGGTGTGCCGCACCGAAGGCGTCGTTGACGTAAACCTCTATCCCATTGGCTAGTTGGGCAGCAAAGGCTGGGTCATTGGCCTCCTCTCCAGGGTGGAAGCGAAGGTTCTCCAGCATGACGAGCTCCCCAGGACGCGCATCGGCGATATTGCGCTGTGCCAGCTCCCCAATGCAGTCAGGGGCGAAGTGGACGGTGCAGTCTAGCAGCGTTGCCAGGTGGCGTGCCACAGGGGCCAGAGAGTATTCAGGCCGCCGTTTCCCCTTGGGGCGTCCCAAGTGGGAGATTACCACAGGGATGCCTCCGGCAGAATGGATCGCACGAAGAGTTGGGATTGCCTCTCGGATACGGGTGTCATCCCGAATATCTCCGTTGGCATCCAGGGGAACGTTGAAGTCTACGCGAACCAAGACATGGCGGTCAAGAGGAAGCTCTGAAAGGCGCCGGATCATTGCTCTCCAGCTTCGTCAATCCCCCAGCCGTAGGATAAGGTCAACCAAGCGGTTGACGTAGCCCCATTCATTGTCGTACCAACCGACGACTTTCGCCAAGGTGCCGATAGCCATCGTAGAGAGCCCGTCAATAATGCAGGAGTGCGGGTTACCGATGATGTCGGTAGAGACCAAGGGCTCTTCGCTGTACTCAATGATGCCGCGGAGGTGCCTCTCGGCGGCTTGGCGGAAGGCAGCATTGATTTCCTCGCGGGTGGCAGGCCGTTGGAGCACAGCCGTCAGGTCTGTGATCGAGCCATCGGGAACAGGGACCCGCAGGGCGTAGCCGTCAATGCGCCCTTTGAGTTCGGGGATGACAGCGCCGACTGCGCGGGCAGCCCCTGTTGTGGTCGGGATAATGTTGAGGGCAGCTGCCCGGGCTCGTCGCAGGTCCTTGTGCGGCAGGTCCAAAATCCGTTGATCGTTTGTATACGCATGCACGGTGACCATGAAAGCCGACTCCACACCGAAGGCGTCGTGGAGTACTTTGACCATCGGGGCAATGCAGTTAGTTGTGCAGGAAGCATTGGAAATAATGCGCTCCTGCCCGGTGAGGATGTGTTCATTGACACCCAATACGACGATGGCATCAGCGCTATCCTTCGGTGGAGCGGTGAGGATCACCTTCCGAGCGCCGCGGCGGAGGTGTTTTTCAGCGTCGGCGCGGCGGGTGAATTTCCCCGTGGCTTCAACCACGATGTCCGGCTCTTGCCACGGGATGTCCTCAATGGTGGGACAGGCACTGACGGGGATGCGATGCCCGTTGACGATAAGGGCAGAGTCCTCCGCTGTGATGCTACCGGGAAAGCGTCCATGGACGGAGTCATACCGGAGGAGGTGAGCCAGCGTAGGAGCATCGGTCAGGTCGTTGATCCCGACGAATTCAATCGGGGCTTGTCGTTGGAGGGCGGCACGGAACATCAAGCGTCCGATCCGTCCAAATCCGTTGATAGCAACGCGGAGAGCCATGGCGAACACTGCCGACAGCTATGGGACATAGGGAGATACCTCAGCTTCGGCCAGGGCTTCCCGGACTTGGAGAGCTGCCTCTTCCAATGTCCGGGCCACGCGGAAACGGAGTCCCGAATTCTGCAGGATGCGGGCAGCCTCGTCTGCATTGGTGCCCTCCAGCCGGATGATAATCGGGACATGGACCTCTATGTGCTGCAGTGCCTGTACAATCCCATTGGCCACACGGTCGCAGCGGACGATGCCACCGAAGATATTGACCAAAGCCGCGCGCACGTTGGGGTCTGAGAGCATGATGCGGAAGGCGTGGGCGATGCGCTCAACATTTGCTGCACCGCCTACATCCAGGAAGTTTGCTGGACGTCCGCCCGCCAGCTGGATCATATCCATCGTCGCCATCGCTAGGCCGGCTCCATTCACCATGCAGCCGACGTTGCCGTCTAACTTTACGTAGTTGAGTTGGTAGCGTGATGCTTCGCGCTCCAACGGGTCTTCTTCCTCACTATCGCGTAGGGCGGCGTACTCGGGATGGCGGAAGAGGGCGTTATCGTCCAACGTTATCTTTGCGTCCAACGCCAGAAAGCGCCCATCGGCTGTCCGCACTAACGGATTCAGCTCTACAAGCTGACATTCCAATTCCTCGTATGCCCGGACCAGCCTATGGAGGAGCTCGGTGAAGGGGGCCAGGAATTCATTCCCCAAGCCGATGCGGAAGGCGATGCGACGGGCTTGAAAGGATTGAAAGCCCCAGAGAGGATGGATGTGCTCCCGCACGAGCGCCTCTGGACGTTCTGCTGCTAAAGCTTCAATCTCTACGCCTCCTTCGGCCGAGACCATCAGGAGCGGGCGTTTGCGACTACGGTCCAGTGTGATGCCAACGTACAGTTCTTGGGCGATAGGGAGTGCCTCTTCAATGAGGATGAAGCGGATACGGCGTCCTGCCGGTCCAGTCTGAGCCGTCACCAGTCGGTGACCAATCATATGGAGGGCAAGCCGATATGCCTTGTCGGCGATATTGCCCTCGCGGACAAGCATGACGCCGCGGACAGTGGAACCATTCCACGTGATAGGCTCTCCCGTTTCCGCGTGCACTACGTGCCCTTTCCCGCGTCCGCCAGCATGGATTTGGGCTTTGAGGACAATTGCTGAGATGCCTCGGAGAACGAAATCACGGTATGTTACCTCCCCTGCTTCCTCGGCTGTGCGGACGAGGCGAGCGAAGGGGATAGAGATACCGTAGCGCTGCAGCAATTCCTTGGCTTGGAACTCGTGGAGATTCATTGCCAGCAATTCAATTTGCTACCGAACCTCAGGGTGTGCGCTCTTTCTTCTTCGTGCGGATTTCAATACCGCCCTCTTCTGCTTGTGTTTGCTGCTGCGGCGGCTGTTCAACCCCTGTACGGGGCTTTTTCTCTGTGCGAATTTGCACGCCTTCTGTTGGGGCTGTCGTTGTTGGTTGCGCTGCTGGAACACGGCGCGGTGATTTGGGAGCCGGCGGAGTCGTCCCTGTTGACTTCTTTTCCGCTTGTTTCTCTGCCTCCGATGGTGCAGGAGCGACTGTGTCTGAAGAAGGCTGGGTAGGAGGAGGTGGGGTTACCGTGTCCAGACGGATCTCTTGTGGCTCCGATGCTGGCTCCGTTTGGCGGCTGGGGGCACAGGAGAGAAGCAGCGCCGCGCATAACAATGCGAGAAGTTGCATTGGGGTTTGTAATTTGGTGAGACAACTCCAAACGTACGGCACGCGAAGCTATGGAATTCAACCAATACAGGCGGCGCTTCCTCTGGATAGGGACCTTCTATGCGGTGCTGCTCTTAGCAGGGCTACTGTTGCTTTCGGTTCGTCCGCTGTTCCGTCCACACGCCATCGGGACTCCTGGGCGTCCGCTTCGGCTGATGCTGGTGCCCTCTGTAGATGCCCAGAAGGTCACGCAGAGTGCTGAACTGTTAGTGCAGTTTTTGCGCCAGTACACGGGGTATTGGATCGAGGCGTCCGTGCCCACGAGCTATGTCGCTGTTGTTGAGGCGTTCGGGGCTGGGAAAGCGGATGTTGCTGCAACGAATGCCTTTAGTTACCTCCTGGCGCGGGAGCGGTATGGAGTGCGAGCGGTTCTGCGCGTAGTCCGCCGGAATGGTGAGGTGAGTTATCGCGGGCAAATCATTACGCATGTGTCCAGCGGGATTGAGCGTTTGCAACAGCTGAATGGAAGACGCATTGCATACGTAGACCCTGCCTCCACCTCTGGTTATATCCTCCCGAAAGCTCTCTTAGAGCGGGAAGGAATCCGGCCGGCGGAGGAGGTTTTTGCGATGCGCCATGACAACGTAGTCACGATGGTGTACCAGCGCCAAGTAGATGCTGGGGCGACGTATTACTCTCCGCCCGATCCGGTGACTGGGCAGATCCGGGATGCCCGAAGTCGGGTTTTAGGACAATTCCCCGATGTGGTGCAGAAAGTACGAATCCTGGCGCTGACAGATTCTATCCCGAACGATCCTATCGTGGTGCGGGCGGACTTGCCGGAGGATATTGTCCGTTCCCTTGTGGAGGGACTTCTAGCGTTTCAGGCACGTCCGGAGGGGCGTCGAGCCCTCTATGAGATTTACAGCGTGGAGGGCTTTGTCCCGGCCCAAGATAGCGACTACGACGGATTGCGACGTCTTCTACGACAGTACGTTCCCCAGATTGAGCATGTCCTTCGCTGATGACTTTCCTGGAGCTTCAGAACGTTAGGAAAATCTTCCCTAATGGAGTCGTGGCTCTGCAAGATGTTTCGCTACGGGTGGAGCGAGGGGAATTTCTGGCAATTATCGGTCTGAGCGGTTCGGGGAAATCAACGCTGCTGCGGTGTATTAACCGCTTGATTGAGCCGAGCTCTGGACGCATCCTCTTTGAGGGGGTTGATGTCACACACATACGGGGCGAGCAGCTGCGGCAGTATCGGCGCCGTATCGGTATGATTTTTCAGCAGTTCAACATCATTGAGCGTCGGACTGTGCTGGAAAATGTCCTTGTCGGTGCCTTAGGACGCGTGTCCATCTGGCGTTCGCTTGTCGGTGCCTTCCCTATGGAAGTAGTGGAGGAAGCGTTGCACAATCTAGAGATTGTTGGCTTAGCTGACAAAGCAACCGAGCGGGTCCGCATGCTCTCTGGAGGGCAGAAGCAGCGCGTTGCCATTGCACGGGCGCTGATGCAGCGGCCGGAAGCCCTTTTGGCTGACGAGCCCGTGGCGAGCTTGGATCCGGCAACGTCACATTCGGTTATGCGGTACCTGGAGGAGATTAACCGACAGCTCGGAGTAACAGTGATTTGCAGTCTCCACTTTCTGAGTTTGGTCCGCCGATATGCCAGACGGGTCGTTGCTCTTCGGGCAGGCAGTATTGTGTTTGAAGGAGCTCCGGCAGAGATTACGGAGGAATGGTTCCGCTACATCTATGGCGATGAGGCACAGGAGGTGGAGATCCGATGAGCCGCCGGTGGCAGTCAGTACTTCTGGATTTTGGGATCGGTCTCTATGGAGCTGTGCTTCTCTATCGGATTGTGTGGGTCCACATGGTACAAGATGGGGAAGCTCCACCAGTTACCCCCCCGGAATTGGGGTTTTATGCGGTTGCAGGGCTCATCGTGGTCGGACTAGGACTTTACTTGCGCTGCACCCTCGGCGCGTGGATACGGTGGCGACAGGAACTCAAACAGTGGCAGCGCATCTGTGCTCTCCATTGGGGATTGACTCTTTTGGTCCTCACAATCTGGGCGGGATGGGTTATCACGAAAGTTTCCCCGCTGGATCTCCTTTCAGCTGAAGGATTGCGGAGTGCTGGACGGCTCTTCGGGGCTTTGCTATCACCGGAGTTCTCCATTCTGGACAAGGCTTTGGCGGCAATGGTGCAGACAATCTACATTGCTCTGATGGCAACCCTTTTTGGACTGCCGCCGGCAGTGGTACTTGGCTTTTTGGCAGCCCGCAACATTATGCGGGGTCACCCGCTAACTTTTGCATTCTACGCCTTTCTACGGGTGCTGATCAATTTCACGCGCTCGGTGGAGCCCCTTATCTGGGCGGTGGTTTTCTCCGTCTGGGTTGGTATCGGCCCTTTTGCCGGAATGCTGGCGATGACCGTGCATACGGTTGCTGCTTTAACGAAGCTGTATTCCGAACAGGTGGAGTCCATTGATTCTGGACTGGTTGAGGCTGTGGAATCTACCGGTGCCCATCCTGTCCAGGTGGTCTGGTTCGGTGTTGTGCCCCAGGTTGTGCTTCCCTTCTTGGCTTTTACCATTTATCGTTGGGACACCAACGTGCGGATGGCAACCGTCATCGGCGTAGTAGGAGGAGGAGGAATTGGAACCTTGCTGATGCAATACCAGGGGCTGGCCCGCTGGCACGAGGTAGGGCTTATTGTCTTGGTCATCGCAGCTGTGGTCTGGATCATGGATTATCTCTCTGCCCGACTCCGGGAAGCAATTGCGTAAGGAGGGGATGCGATGTGGTTAGAGTATGGGTGGACGGTGTTGGTACTGGTTGTGTTAGAAGGGCTGTTATCGGCGGATAATGCCTTGGTGTTAGCCCTTCTGGTAAAGCATCTGCCTCCTCGAAAGCGGATCCAAGCCCTGACCTATGGACTCGTAGGAGCATATGCTTTCCGTTTTGCGGCGATTTTTTTCGCAACTATCCTCATCAATGTCTGGCAGTTTCAGGCTGTTGGAGCGGCTTATTTGCTCTACATTGCAGTGAAGCACTTTCTCCAGAGGTCGGGAACTAGGACTCCTCCTGTGCGTCCCAGTCTAAGCTTTTGGGGGACGGTAGTGCGAGTAGAGCTAATGGATATCGCCTTTGCCGTGGATTCCATTCTGGCAGCGGTTGCATTGGTGAAGAGTTTGCCGCCGACGTCGCTACCACCAATTGGTGGTTTAGATGGGGGACGGTTTGCAGTGGTGATTGCAGGAGGCTTGATCGGGGTGTTGGCGATGCGGTTAGTCGCCCGCTTTTTCGTGCGGCTACTGGAGAAGCACCCTCGGTTGGAGCATGCAGCCTATCTCATTGTTGGTTGGATTGGTGTTAAGCTTTCCATCGTTACCCTGGGACATCCAGCCGTGGGGGTACTGCCAGAGGAGCTTCCGCAGGCAACGTGGTATAAGGTGCTCTTCTGGGGAGTCATGGGGGGACTCTTCCTTTGGGGATTTCTGAGCTCGGGTCGGGAGTCGTCAACAGGAGCGCTCTCCGGGACGGGGGACCTGCTGGGTGAGCGCAGTGGGGAGGAAACAGAGGCGGAGAAACTCAGCCTGGAAACGAAGATACAGGGGGCTGGAGATAAACCTATTGCCGAGCAGTGATTTCAGCAGTCAGCCCGTCCAAAGTCTCCACGACGCTCTCCCAACTCCACATTCGTGCTGCCTGTTGTAGGTGGAGGGTAAATGCATGGGCACGCGCATGTTGGAAAAAGTCCGTGAGTGCTTCGGCAAGAGCGGTAGGATGGGGAGCTACCACATAACCAGTCTTGCCATGCTCTACGTACTCGGCAAGCCCGCCAACACGCGTGACGACGACGGGGCGTTCGTAGCGGAATGCCAAAGGAGTGACCCCGCTTTGAGTTGCGCTCCGGTAGGGTTGCACGACAATATCGGCGGCACAGAAGTAGAGCGGTGCTTCCTCCTGCAGGATGAAGCGGTTGTCCACGCGTATCCGGTTGCTGAGGCCGAGCTCGTGGACGCGGCGGAAGAAAGGGCTCGGGTCCATATACCACTCACCAGCAATGAGGGCGAAGACAGGGACGGGAGTTTGTGCTAACGCTTCCAGGAGAAGGTCTAACCCCTTATAGGGGCGAACCAATCCAAAGAAGAGCGCAATCGGAGCATCCAGGGGAAGCCCTAATCGGCGGCGGGCTTCATCCTTTGGGATTGGGGGACCGTACTCAAAAGCTGGATGAGGATGGACACGCCGAGGCTTGGTGCGGTCAAAGAGGGATAAATCGCGGGCGACGGCTTCCGAAAGGAGGAGGAAGCCGTTTAGGGAATCCAACACGTACCGGGTCAGGGGTCGGGACAGCGGGAATCGCTCGTGAGGCATAATGTTATGGAGAATTCCAACTGAGATGATCGTAGGGCGGAACCGTCGCGCTAAGCGAACGATAGCGCCGAGGCAGGGAGCCAAGAAAGGGAGCCAGACGTTGACTAAAAGAAGGTCAGGATTCCATGCGGCCAGCTGCTGTGCCACTCGGAGCCAGTTGGGAGGCAAGAGCGAATGGATGACGGGGTAGATCACAAGGTCGTCCGGCGCCGGTTCACTGCTCCATTGGGTCTTCCCAGGGAAGAGCCAATGAGGATATTGATAGCGGAAGGTGAAGATGGCAGCGCGCCGCCCCAGGCGTTGATACGTGGCTGCTAGCGTCTCTGTATAGGTCGCAATCCCCCCTCTGCGCAGTGGATACGCTGGTCCGATGAGAGCGATAGAGGTTGGTTTCATCCTTGGAGAACGAATGCTTTCCAACAGAGACAGACGAAGGCCTCTATCACAGAGATGTAGGTCCTGATGTCGGCTCTGTAGCAGAATACTGGCACTATTGTAAGTTTGCACCGGTTTGGCGACTAAAGTAGCGTGTCATGCAAGTACAGGTCAAAATCCTGCGGTATAATCCGGAGCGAGATGAACGCCCTTACTACCAGCTCTTTACCGTGGAAGATGTTCATCCCACGGACCGTATCTTGGATATACTCCATCGCATTAAGGAGGAGCAAGATGGGAGCTTGACCTTCCGACGTTCGTGTGCCCATGGCATGTGTGGTTCTGATGCAATGAAGATTAACGGGAGGAATGCGCTTGCGTGTACGGTACTGTTGAAGGAGCTGGACTTAAGGAAGCCTATCCTCATTGAACCGCTTCCATTCTTTCCCATTATCAAGGACTTGGTGGTGGATATGGAGCCCTTCTTCCGCAAATATGAAGCCATCAAGCCTTATCTCGTCCCAAAGGAGGAGCCACCGAGGGATGGACGCGAATACCGGGTTCTTCCCGAACAGATGGAGCGTATCATGGAATCGACAAAATGCATCCTCTGCGGTTGTTGTTCGGCGTCATGTCCGTCGCTATGGTCGCACCCGGAGTATTTGGCTCCGGCAGCTTTGCTGAAGGCCTATCGCTTCATCTTTGATCCGCGCGATGGAATAACGGATGAGCGGTTGGCGCTGGTCGGGACGGAGTACGGAGTCTGGCGCTGTCATACGATCTTCAACTGTGTGGAAGCGTGTCCTAAAGAAATCAACCTGACTTGGCACATTTCGCAGCTCAAGAAAGCCCTCGTTGAGCGATAGGGTAGCGTGAAGCTACTAATTTTGTAAGCTTTGAGCAGTGTCCTAGTAGCGGAGTGATGATGAACGAGGGGTATATCGTGCAGGTCGTTGGACCGGTGGTGGACGTAGAATTTCCCAACGGGGAACTCCCTGCGGTTCTTAATGCCTTGAAGATCCCACGGAGGTTGCCGGGAAGCGAAAAGGAAGACATCCTAATCTGTGAGGTTCAGCAACATTTAGGGGAGGATCGAGTCCGCTCCATTGCCATGGATACAACTGATGGGCTGGTCCGCGGGATGAAAGTGTATGATACGGGGGGACCAATTAAAGTGCCGGTTGGACCGGGAGTTTTGGGACGGATCCTCAATGTTGTTGGAGAGCCCATTGACGAACAAGGAGCGGTACAAGCGAAGGATTACTATCCAATCCATCGCCCAGCCCCAGCCTTTGTTGAACTCAGCACTCGGAAGGAAATGTTTGAAACGGGTATTAAGGTCATTGACCTCATTGAGCCTTTCACCCGTGGGGGAAAGACGGGGCTATTCGGGGGAGCAGGTGTTGGGAAAACGGTCATTATTCAAGAGTTGATCCACAACATCGCTAAGTACCATCAGGGATATTCCGTCTTTGGTGGTGTGGGCGAACGAACCCGAGAGGGCAACGACTTGTGGCTAGAAATGAGAGCTTCCGGCGTATTGGATAAGGCAGTGCTGGTCTTTGGACAGATGAACGAACCTCCAGGGGCGCGAGCCCGCGTGGGATTGACGGCATTGACCATTGCTGAGTATTTCCGTGATGAGGAAGGGCGCGACGTGCTCCTCTTCATTGACAACATCTTCCGCTTCGTCCAAGCGGGTTCGGAGGTCTCTGCTTTGTTAGGACGGATGCCTTCGGCTGTTGGATATCAGCCTACATTGGCCACGGAGTTGGGGGCATTGGAGGAGCGTATTGTTTCAACAGTGCGGGGCTCTATTACCTCGGTTCAGGCAGTGTATGTCCCCGCCGATGATCTTACGGATCCGGCACCAGCCAATACGTTCACGCATCTGGACGCCATGACAGTGCTTTCCCGCCAGATCGCAGAATTGGGTATCTATCCAGCAGTGGATCCGTTGGAGTCTACCTCACGCATATTAGATCCATTCGTCATTGGGCGGGAGCACTATGAGACAGCTATGCGGGTCAAACAGGTCCTCCAACGGTACAAGGACCTCCAAGATATCATCAACATCTTGGGGATGGATGAGCTTTCGGATGAAGACAAGCTCATTGTCTACCGGGCGCGGAAGATACAGAAGTTCTTCTCCCAGCCTTTCCATGTGGCTGAGCAGTTTACTGGGTTACCAGGGCGATACGTTAAGGTTGAGGATACCGTTGCGGGTTTCAAAGCAATCCTGGACGGAGAAGTAGACGATGTTCCGGAGGTTGCTTTCAGTTACGTAGGCACCTTAGACGAAGCCCTGGAGAAGGCGAAAAAACTCAAGGCGTCAGAGCTAAAGACCGTGGCTGCCTAATGGAGAAGGCAATCCAGCTGGATATTATCACGCCGCAAGGGACAGTTTTTTCGGATAAAGTTGTGGCAGTTACGCTGCCGGGAAGCTTGGCCCCATTTCAAGTTCTCTACAACCATGCGCCAATCCTCTCCACTTTGGAGTCGGGTATACTGAAAGTGATTTTGCCTGATCTTGCATCGCGCTATTACGTCATCGGGGAAGGTTTCGTTGAGGTACTTCATAACCACGCGACGGTTTTGGTGGAGCGGATTGTTCCTGCCGAGGAGATAGACCCTGAGGCGGCTGCCGCGCGACTTCGGCAAGCACGAGCGCAGGTAGAGATGGCACGGACACGACAAGAGCTCCAGAAAGCACGGCGAGAATTGCACGAAGCAGAAATTGCTTTCCGAGCAGCCCGTCTTGCACGACAGTTGGTGGGGGAGGGCGAGAGAATGTCCTAAAGGGACATTCGTATGTTGCACTTGTGATCTGGCCCTACTTCGTAATTTTGCAGTACGCTGTTAGCACTCATCAAGGGACAGTGCTAACAATCAACCTTGGTTCTGGCTCGTCATAAGTATTCGGTGTAAATGTTGAACAATGGGAGGAAGGGTCAATGAAGCTTACCCCGTTGTATGATCGGGTTGTGGTCAAGCCGGCTCCACCGGAGGAAGTCACAAAGGGTGGTATTATCATTCCAGATACAGCGAAAGAGAAGCCACAACAGGGTGAAGTTGTCGCCGTCGGGAAGGGAAAGCTGACCGAGGATGGGAAGCTGATCCCATTGCAGGTTAAGGTTGGCGATCAAGTGCTTTTCGGCAAATACGCGGGAACGGAAGTGACGATTGAGGGTGAGGAATACCTCATTATGCGTGAAAGCGATATTTACGCCATTATCAACACGAGCGAAAAGTAAGTAAGTCAAACAAGTAGAGAGGGAGGATACGATGCCGGCCAAGATTATTCTGTATGATGCCGAAGCGCGGACAGCGCTCAAGAACGGTGTTGACAAGTTAGCTAATGCAGTCAAGGTCACCCTGGGTCCGAAGGGGCGCAATGTAGTGTTGGACAAGAAGTTTGGACCACCCAGTGTTACGAAGGACGGGGTGACCGTTGCGAAGGAAATTGAGTTGGAGGACCCGATTGAAAACCTCGGTGCCCAGATGGTGCGCGAGGTTGCTTCTAAAACAAGCGATGTTGCCGGTGATGGCACGACAACGGCGACAGTGTTAGCGCAAGCAATTGTCCGTGAAGGGCTCAAAAATGTAGCTGCAGGTGCGAACCCGATGGACCTCAAGCGGGGTGTTGATATGGCGGTATCGGCAGTGGTGGAGAGACTCCGTCATATCAGCCGTGAGGTCCAAGGGCGGAAGGAGATTGAGCAGGTTGCTACGATCTCGGCAAATAATGACCCGTCCATCGGCAAGCTTGTTGCTGATGCCATTGAGAAAGTGGGTAAGGACGGGGTCGTGACTGTTGAGGAGGCAAAGGGGATCGAAACCACGTTGGAGGTTGTGGAAGGGATGCAGTTTGACCGCGGATATCTGTCGCCATACTTTGTGACAGATCCGGAGACGATGGAGGCAGTACTGGAGAATCCTTACATCCTCATCCACGACAAGAAGATCTCGGCGGTGAAGGATTTACTCCCGATCTTGGAGAAAATCGCGCAGTCGGGGCGTTCACTGCTCGTTATTGCAGAGGATGTGGAAGGAGAAGCGCTCGCAACATTGGTAGTGAACAAGTTGCGGGGCACTCTCCGAGTCTGCGCTGTCAAGGCTCCTGGCTTTGGTGACCGACGGAAGGCGATGTTGGAGGACATCGCCATTCTGACAGGCGGTACGGTCATCAGTGAGGAGAAGGGATTTAAGCTGGAGAATGCAACACTTGCCTATCTAGGTACCGCAAAGAAGGTGGTCGTTGATAAGGATACGACTACGATTGTAGAGGGTGCTGGAAAGCCGGAGGACATCAAGCGGCGGATCAACGAGATCAAGGTCCAGATTGAGAAGACCACCTCCGATTATGACCGGGAGAAGCTCCAGGAGCGGTTGGCAAAGCTTAGTGGTGGAGTTGCCGTCATCAAGATCGGTGCGGCAACTGAGGTAGAAATGAAGGAGAAGAAGGCGCGTGTTGAGGACGCCCTCCATGCTACACGGGCAGCCATTGAGGAAGGGATTGTTCCCGGTGGCGGTGTCGCCTACCTGCGGGCGATGGCAGCTTTGGATGACCTACGGCCGGAAAACGAGGATCAGCGCACCGGCATCAATATCATCCGGCGAGCGCTGGAGGAACCGATTCGCCAGATCGTTGCCAATGCCGGCTTGGATCCCTCTGTCATCGTCGCTAAGGTCAAGGAAGGAAAAGACGGCTTCGGTTTCAATGCGGCAACGGAGAAGTTTGAGGACCTCTTTGAAAGTGGGGTCATTGACCCGACGAAGGTCGCTCGGGTCGCTTTAGAAAATGCCGCCTCCGTTGCTGGCCTGCTCATCACGACTGAGGCGACGGTGGTGGAGAAGCCGGAGAAAGAGAAGCAGAGCAGTAGCACCACACCACCGATGGATTACTGACGTCTATAGACTAAACCGTGAACGACGTTTTCCCCCTCCACAACACACCGCCCCCACACCCCTGGATCCCACATCTTCGTGGGACCAGGGGTGCTTTTTTAGAGAGTGGGTGGAATCCAAAGGTAGCGTCGTAGGTCTACGCGGTCGTTTTCTACTCGGACACCTTCGGATTCAAGAAGTTCGCGCATCAAGGTCGGTGTAGCAAAATGCATCTTTCCGCTCAACTCTCCTCGGCGGTTGACGACCCGATGGCAGGGAATATCGGGGCGATAGCGCGCAGCATTCAATGCCCATCCAACCAGCCGAGCACCAGAGCGCAGTCCTAATGCTCGGGCGATGTGCCCATAGGTTGTAACTTTGCCCCGGGGAATCTGGCGTACGAGGATGTAGACACGTTCGTAGAAATCATCGCAATGGCTTTCCATATCCAACCCCGCTTGCCTCAGCGAATTGTGTGCCTTACAGAAGAGACGACGGAAACGCTCTATGCCTTAGGTGTAGGCGATCGTGTGGTTGGAGTTTCAGGCTTCACTGTCCGTCCGCCCGAGGCACGGCGGAAGCCGAAAGTATCCACCTTCCTGGAGGCTAACATTGAGGCTATCCTGGAGCTTCGTCCGGATGTAGTCTTAGCGTGGTCAGACTTACAGGCCTCTATCTGCGCGGAACTTATCCGTCAGGGAGTTGAGGTCATCTGCTTTAATCAGCGTTCTCTGGAGGGTATCCTGTCCATGATCATGCGCCTTGGTGCGTTGGTAGGCAGGGCAGCGGAAGCGAGGCGGTATGTCCGCTCGTTGACTCTTCGCCTTCGGCGTGTGGCTGCGCGGGGTTCCCGGCGTCGTTACCGACCGAGGGTATACTTCGAGGAGTGGTACGATCCGCTCATCTCCGGAATCCGCTGGGTCAGTGAAATCATCGCCCTCTGTGGAGGGGAAGATGTGTTTGAGGAGCTGAGCCATTATCCGGATGCAAAACGGCGGATTATTGCTGATCCGGACGAGGTGGTGCGCAGGGCACCTGATATTATTGTGGCTTCTTGGTGTGGTAAACGGTTTAAACCCGAGCGGCTCCGAGCTCGCCCCGGTTGGGATACTATTCCTGCGGTTGCAACGAACCAGCTCTACGAAATCCCCTCCTCCATCATCCTCCAGCCGGGTCCAGCAGCACTTACGGATGGAGTTGAGCGGATGCTTGCAATCTTTGACCGATGGGAGCAGACATGCAGAGGATAGCATTTGCTGCAAGCTTTGATGCCATTGTCTGTCTTGATGGTGCAATCCCCGAGCGTTCCTTCTTTGAGCGGTGTATGTCTTCGCCAGTTGTTGCTGCCGATGGCGCTGCTGTCAAACTCTTCCGTCGCTACCGTTTATATCCGAGCGTCATTGTCGGAGACTTGGATGCTCTCTTGGCTGCTCCGGAGAGAGTGTTTCTGGAAAACGTCTCGCGAATTCAGATTACAGAGCAGGAGACCACGGACTTTGAGAAAATCCTGCGTGTAGCTCCGCAGCAGGGATGGAAGCGACTGTTGATTGTGGGCTTTCAGGGAGAGGAGCCCGATCACACGCTTCTGAATTGGAGTGTGGCTCTGCGGTACGTTCGAGAGTTGGAGTTGTGTTTTTACGATGCAGAGCGCTATGGGATACCGCTGCTGGACTCCTCCATCCTGGAGTTGGATATTGGCGAGACTATCTCGCTTATTCCCCAACTGACAGCTGTGGTGACAACAAGGGGGTTCGTTTGGGAATTGCAGCAAGAAACGCTACAGTGGGGAAGGCGGGAAAGCGCTCGGAATTTGGTGCGGCAGACGCCTGTACAAATTGAGCTGATGGAGGGGATGGTGTGGCTGTTTTGTCGTGCCCGCTTACCAAAGGCTCCTTCTTTTGCCCCGATTTAGAACGCTCTCAAGCTGCTCGGCGGAAGACCACGCTCTGGGCTAAGGGGATTTCCTGTCTGAACAACCTTTGGATGTATGCCAGTAGACTTGAGGGGGCGGGGATAACGGTAACGTCTGCACTTCGTGCGCGTGCGCATCGTACAGCAATCACTTCTCCAGTATACCCGGTGAACGCGATCTGGACTCTGCCGGGGAGACTGTGAAGGTAGCGCTCCAGAGCAGGATCTGGTCGGGGCTTCCGACGAGGCAGGCGGTCTACCAATACGACGAGCGTAGAGTTTGCCGAGGTCGGTAGAAGAGCGACGACCAACCGTTCACGGGGGATCAGAACAGCTTCCCTTCTGGGTGCAATGCCAATGCTGAGGAGCAGGGCGGCAGTCCCCACGACAGCCAAGCGAGTTACTCCATGGAGCCATCGTCGGGCTGTCAGGAGCCAGAGAAAGGAAGCGCTGGAAGCAAAGGCAACCACAGCTGCGGCGGTTCCCTCCAGTGCTGTTATTGGCAATTGGGCAGCGTGATGAGTACTAAGCATAAGCCACTGAAGGCAGGTTTGGGCAGTACTGCTGTAGAGTGACCCAACCATTGGGGAGACGGGATATATCAGCAATCCCAGGATGCCTGCCACTAACGCTATACTGCTGAGCGGCACAGCCAGGAGGTTGAGCGGTACAGAAAGCAGAGAGAATGTCCCGAAGCTAAGAGCGGCAACGGGGGCGCTTGTGCACGTTGCCGCCAACGTGAGCGCAATACCTTGAACAAGACCGGATGGAAGCCAGCGGACATACTGCTTGAGCCACTCGGAAAACGGTGTGTAAAAGCTCACAATCCCCAATGTTGCCAGCACCGAGAGCTGGAACGATCGCGAAAAGACCAGCTCTGGGGCAATCAAGAGAAGCAATACGGCAACAGCTGCAACCACATTCGTCGGATGCGCTTGGCGTTGAGCAAGGTAGAGTGCCCATCCCAGACTTGCCATTATTCCTGCCCGAAGAGCAGAAGGTTGAGCTCCAGTCAGCACGACGAACAGGGAAACGGTGACGCTGAACACTAGCCATTGAAGCCAGCGCCATTGGAGGAAGCCGACTAGCACCAGTACCATCGCTGCCAGGACGCCGACATGGAGTCCGCTGATAGCAAGCACGTGAGAGGTTCCCGTAACAGCGAATTCCCATCGCTGCTCGGCTGTCAGTTCCGAGCGGTCGCCAAGAAGCAGTGCGGTAGCTAACCCTCGGGTTTCGGGGCTATAGAGCTTAGTAATCAATTCCCGTAGGCGCTGCCGTTGGAGGGCAACCCATCGTTGGATGTGCTCGAGGAATCCTGTCTCTGTGGTCCATGAAGCGATGTTGTGTACCTGGGCAAAGGCAACCCACTGGACATTCAGGTGAGCGCAGTAGTCCCACTCAGGAAAGTCCGTCGGGAGCCATGCCTGCTGTGGCGGGCGGATGCGGACTGTTGCTCGGATTGTTTGTCCAGGAAAAAGCCATGATTCATATCCGGTGGTTCCCGTAACGTGCAGCAGAATCCGTGCCTGTATAGGTGGCAGATTCTGTGCATCGATGGCCCCATCCACGACACACCGGAGCACGGGTGGACGGGATTGGAGAAGCTCTACAATATGTCCTTGGACGTAAGCGGGGAAAGGATGGACGTAGGCGTTTACCTGTAGGGGAGCCTTCCACTGCCACGTTGCGGCAAAGTAGATACCGATGCCGAGAGTGCTGGCCAGATATGCCAGCACTGTATATCGTTTCCATCCCAAGATGGCTGCACTCAATCCGAGCCAAAAGAGAGTGAGCGCAAGCAATGGGGGAGTCCACGATATCGGAAGCATGTACACTAGAACAGCCCATACCAGGCTGAAGATACCGAGTCGGACAGCAGGAATCTGTGATGCGGTGGGGAAAAGTCGTGGCATTGAGCCCCAGGGATTGGTTCTTATGCAAAGCTACAAGCGGGCATCTAAACAAAGGGCAGTGGCGGCCCTATGAGAATATTGCCCCTTGCACAGGTGCGCAGACAGCTACCAACTTGGACGTGGGGTCCGTCGGACAAGCTGCTCGCTGTCAAGTCTTGGTTTATGGAGAGACGGCCTAAGATATGGCCGTTTTGTGAGAAACCACTTGAGGGCCGAACTCGCTTAACCTCAGCAGGGTAAAGGGCAAGATCGGCCAAAAGGGTGATATCAAAAACAATCGGGCATCCTCGCTAGGAGGATGCCCGATCATCGGAGCCATGGGAATTAGTCCAGCTTTTATTTGTCCTTCAGTGGCGGGGTGCCAGAGCCGTATAGGACGCTACAATCATTAGCAACCACGATGCGGACTTTATTCCGTCCATTCCGAATCGCCCTCCAGGAGTAGTGGATAACTCTAGCCTCTTCGTCCAGTTCTTCAACGATACCGCTGACAGGCTGGGGAGATTCCTCCGTTAGGCTAACCATAATTGGGCAAGTCGTCAATAGAATTTCGGTCGGTATGAACAAGCCTGTCACAACAGTATTGCCGCTTGTTACCGTCAACGGCACTACTCCATCATTGCTGATAGTGTCGCTTTCTCCCTTAGACGAAGAGCCCCTTTTCCGAACTGTCTGTTCTAGGATGGGCAGCAGGTCCTTCATCACACTAATCTTGCTTCCCCACTTTGCCGTATATCCCGCGTACTCGTAGTGACCATCACCATCCCGGTCCCTATACACGAAGTTGAGACTTCCCGCCCAAATCGGGGTTTCACGGGAAGTGTGTTGGTAGCGCCCAATCACGTAGTTGTAGCCTGGTCTTGACCACCCTTTCATCTCTTGCGTATCGCGAGAGTCCCGATACACGAAGTAGCCGCCTCTATACCTATTCACCTCTTGCGTATCGCGAGGGTCCCGATACACGTAGTAGCCGCCTCTATAAGTCCACCTATTCACCTCTTTGAACTGTACCCGTTGCGTATCGCGAGGGTCTCCGTACACGAAGTAACCGCCTACATACCTATTCATCTCTTGCGTATCGCGAGAGTCCCGATACACGAAGTAGCCGCCTCTATAAGTCCACCTATTCACCTCTTTGAACTGTACCCGTTGCGTATCGCGAGGGTCTCCGTACACGAAGTAACCGCCTATGTAGTAGTGAAGCATGCTTCCGCTGAGTTGTTGCGGGATATGCACGCGCACGATCATATCAAGCGTATCGCTACTATTGGCGGGCAGATCGCAGGTGAGTTCTACATCGCTATCGGCAAGGACCATATAGGGAATATCCCACACTACAGCACCATGCGGAGGCTTGACGGGATCTATAGCCATTGGTGGCACTTTGAAGCATTCAATAGTGCTGAGACCACGATTCCTACCATAAGGCTGTCCATTGAGCAGTGCTTGTACTTGCCAGACGTGCCCGTCGTAATTCGGATCGGTAGCATCCACACCGAGAATGTTTGCCTCCGCTATCGTGGTCGTATACAAGGTGGTAGAAAGCTCGACTTGAAGGCGTACAGGATTACTCGCCATTGCCTGTGCAGGGGTCTGTCCTCGGTACCGTGGTTTGACGGTGAGGCGGTAGAGGAGCCCTTGCGCTGGAGGGCTACTCGGGCTCCATTGGAAGCTGACTATTGTTGAGGGCAAATTGGTGCATGCAACAGGGCTAATGAGCTGTGGTGGATCGGCAAGAGGGATTGTCAACGAGGCACAGACTGGAGAAGGGTTCACGGGGCGCAGTTGTGCATCGAGCACCTGTACGCATAGTTGGTACTCGCCCGCAGGGAGCTCACCTGTTGTGATAATCTGTCGCTCCAGTTCACGGTCATACTCTAACGCTCGCTCATCGATGGCTTCTCGCCATGAAAACAAGCGCGTCTGCGCTGGGCCAAGCTCAAAGCGTGGCTGAGCAGGGTGGCCATTACGGGTGTAGGCAATACGGCGACCGTCTTTGAGCAGTTCAATGGAAAGGAGGAGACCATTGTAGCTTGAGGTACCCATGTTCTGTAACACAATTCGGACGAGGGCCTCATTATCCCGCCATGTTGCGATCCGCGAGGGCATTTGTCCTGCAAAAGGTAATTGAAGGGAGGCCTGTATCTGAGCCGCTGCTTCTATCGTCCCAGCAAGCACCAGTACTGCAGTAATGATAGTGGCCCGCAGCATTGCTACTTGGGAACAATTGGTGGAACATACTCACTTTCGGTTGCACGGCCTCTATTACTGCCTTTTTCGGATGTTGGTTCCCGCTTTGGATTACAGTCTTTGCGCTCTCAAGAAGCTTCCTACCACGAAGGGGTAGCAAGAAAAAATCGGCTCCCCGTATTGCGGGGAGCCGATTCTATGAAAACGAAGATCGCTACCGCACCACGACCAGTCGTTGGGCATCTACCCCATGCGGGGTCCGTACAACGAGGGTGTACACACCCGCAGGTAATGCCGAGACATCTACTGGTACGGCCGTGGTACCGGATGGCAAGCGAGCACTGCGCATAAGTGTGGCAATGTAGCGACCGGCAGCGTCGTAGAGTACAAGGTCGGCCTCCGTATGCGCTGCACACCGCAGTCCCACCGTTACTGTCTCGCTGGCTGGATTGGGAATGATGGAGCCAATCCTGACCCGTTCAGTTCCCACGGTAGGACCTTCGTCGGGTTCCTCGATCGAACTGACTGCGCCTTCCAGCAGCACTCGTCCCTTGCCGACGATGGTCCCCCGGAGGTCCCGGAGGATGTATTCCACTTCCACTGCATCCAATGCATCTCGTTTGGCACCAGCAACGGTAATGTAGAGCGGACGGAACACTTCGCCCGGAGCGAGCGGCTGCTCAATAACGGGAGGGCAGCGGCGTGACGAACATTTGATCACAACCCCGTTCCCATCTACTGGGCCGATTGCGATAATACTTGGCACTGTGCCATCCGGCTGCGGCAGTGCTGTGAGTTCTACTTCTATGCCTTCAACCGGCTGATCACCGTTGACAAACGCTAAAGCAAATGTCCGCACATGTGGAGGTAGACTTTCGCGGTCCTGCACGAGTGTACCGGTAGGAGTCGGTTGGTCGCTGTAGGGTGGAATACTCAGCTCACGTTCCTCGGTTGCTTCCTGCGATTCTCCTGTGAGAAGATTGGTTTCGCTCCAGGTCAAACCTAATTTCTCAGACTGTAAAACGACCAGTTTGTCGTCAATCTTCCTAATCCGATACCCCGCACCTTCTCGTTTCGTGAATATGATGACGCATCCGCCTTCCGTTATACTAACCATGACGTCATCGGCAGGTTGATCGCAGTTCTCATCACGTTCGCAGCGATACACCTGAACATCGGATGGCTTACCGGTGCGCAGTTCGATCATTCCCAGCGCAACCGATTGTGAGCTATCCTCACTCACTGCTTGTGTACCTGGTATGACGATGTCTATGGCATCTGGTGCCACTCTCTTGACGGCGATCTTGTCCCACGGATAAGCAATCAGCCAGTTGTGACGAATGATGGTGTACGTAATGAGGGTATCGCACGTACGGCATTCACAGTCGGTAAAGGTATAGCGTACGGTGAAGCGGAGTGTATCCCCACACTTACCAATAGAGGGAGCTGGGAAGAGTGCATTCAATTGGAATGATGCTGGTGGTTGCGACCAATTGACGCAGCTATCTGGTATTGGCCCTTCCCAGACAAGCTGGCGAGTGTATGGCGCCAACATCTGAGGAGCACCTGGTGCGGGGATAAGCCAACCGCTGGTGAAGTCGCCGAAAATGCGTTGCCAGGAGCTGGGGGGTGGCGGAATAATCGGACACCACCGCTTGCGTTGAGCACTGACGATAGCCGCGGCAAAGCGGTGTATCGGTGCAGGACCGGCAGATATCGTACCAGTGATCTGTACTGAGCCGTTGCTGAACCATTTCACGGTGCTCTGGATGTGCCGCGACCATCCATCGCAGCAATTGCGCGGCTGCTGCGGACATGGCGGCAATTGCACACGGGCAGAATCGCGGCATAACACCACTCCCTGGCCCATCACAGTATAGTACACGGTGATCACTCCCGGTGCTGCCGGTGGCAAATCAGTGAAGGTTGTGGCAATCGTAAATGTGCCCGGTCCAACAGAGAATGCCGATGGCGTAAAGCTCCCTTCGGGAGAGCTGATAAGAAGCGTCGCATTGCATGGTATGGTTCCCGTCGCCACAATGGAATACGTCATATTGCCTGCTGTATCGCGCCCAATGCACTTGATGTTGACTTTCTCGAAGCGTGGGCAGCAGGTATCTTGCTGCGGGCATGGGCGTAGATCAAAGCAGAGTGTATCACATGGCTGGCACATACCACTCGCATCGGGAATACCGAAGATGATGCATGCAACATTGTTCTGTGGCGGTGTATCCACGAAGGTCAGCGTGAGCGTAGATGTCCCCGTCGGGATGCTGAAGCTGGCCGGAGACACCTGCCCATCGTTTGAGTAAGCGCAACCTTGTGTCGCTGCACCAGGATTGCTGACCGATACGGTGATTTGGTATTTGCATGCATTTCCTTTCGGCGTCGAGACCACACCGACCGGAACTGGTGGTGCCCCATGCAACTGAACAGAGTAGCACCGCGACGAGGTATCAATCATCACACAGACAGATCCCGATTCCAGTGGACCAATCGGTACATCCTGCGATGTCGTGCTGTTCAGGTAATGCCGCACTGCACCACCAGCGGCAAAAGTGTTACATGCGATTTGGGCAGGCTGGGCATTCGAACTGAGCTTGCCGGCAAAGACTACCGCCGGCGGTGTGCTTGTTCCAATCCCGCCGCTCCCAAAGTAGAAGCCGACATTTTTACTTCCTGCTGCAGCGCCAGGAGACCACGATCCCGCTGTCCCACATGCATTCGGGAACAGATTCGCCGGTGCACCTGTTGCTGCAGAAATCGCATTGGCATTGGCAAGTGTCGTCGCAGCATTGCTATACACACTGGGGACAAGCGGTGAACTTAGCAGCAGCGATTGGTAGGTAACATCGTACTGACTGCCACGGCTGCCGCATGCCTGTAGAATCTTGCTATCGCTGGCGCCGTCGTTTCTCGGCAATAGGTCAACAAAGGTCACATGGCGGAGTCCTACAGTACCGGTAAGATTCATTCGCAAGCGGTAGTAAACCGTCGAGCCGGCGTTTGTTGTCAGCGAGGATTGCCAATTGCTCGTGTCCGGTGCGACACTTTTGTCCAGCGTAAAGCCGGTGTTGCCTGTTACTAACACGAGGACGGTATTGGACTGCACCGGTTGCGGTAAGCCGCCACCTGAAAGGGTGTAGAAGTTCGGGATATTCCCAAGCGCGGCGGTGTCGCGAATCTTCACATCGAACTCTACCCAATAATACGGCACACCGGTATTGCCATAGAAGCCGCAGCCGTTCCAGAAGAGATTTTGACACGTGGCAGGAATCGTGATATTGCTCACCGTTATGGTTTGCCCACTCACGCTCAGGCTCGGCGATGGCGACCACGGAGAGATTCCACTCTGCGGGTTGCAAGGCGTATTCCAGCTTGTGCTGGTGTAGAACGTCGGATTGCCGATGTATTCGAAGTTCGGATTGAGGTTATCGGTAAGCGTTGCGCCATTGATTGCTTGCCCGCCGATGTTCTGGAGTCGGAAGCGTACACGGATAACCTGTCCAGGGGCATACGAGGCTTGGGGCGAACAAATTTCTTTCTGGATGCACGCACTCGGTGCTGGTGCATTTACAACAAACGATGCACATGATTGCATCGGTGCCAAGCCCGGTACTTGTGCCCATGCACAGTTAGTGATCGTGCTATTGGGAGTCGCTGTCGGGGAGATGGTAAAGTAAACGTAGAACCAACAGCATTGTCCCGGCTGCAGTGGGCTATTCAAGGTTGCTGTCACAATATTCCCCGTTGTCGAGATGGTTACACCGGAGGCCGGCGACGTTGAAGTTATTGTCAGACTCGAGGGGATAGTGTCCTCTATCGTTGCGGAGTTGATAGTGGTATTGCCTGTGTTGCAAAACCGAATGTAATAGTACCCACCGCAGCCGGGTTGAGCATTCGTGCTGACCCATTTCCAGAGCGAAGCCGTTGTTGTCGGTGGTGGCGGCAGAACCTTCGTCCAGCAGACACTGGTATTTTGGGTGAACTGCCCGCATGGGTTTTGCGCACTCCCCAGCTGACCACTCAGCGTGGCGGTGTTCGTGATTTGCGTATTGGTTGGGAATGTGCTCGGCGGATAGTACACCGTAATGTTGCAGGATGCACAGTTGTAGGGCTGCGTCGCCGAGAGATTGCCAACATTCCACGTAATCGTTTGGGTAGCCGAGTTGTAACTCACATTCGGGCAGGACGCGCCAATAAATTGTGCACCGCTCGGGAGCACGTCGGTGACAACGCCGTTCACCAAATTGAGTTGTCCGAACGTCCCGCACGGAGATGGGTTGTTCTTGCAGACTTGGATTTGGTAGGTCACCGTATCACCGGCGTATTTCCAAGAGCAATTACCGCCAGCCCACGTTGCGCCAAGAATCTGCTTTTGAATTTGCCACGGGTTGGTTGCTTGCGCTGTCGTAGAAACAAATGGCGTGCAGAAGTCGGCAACTTGGTTCCCTTGTTGTGTCTTGACAGTCCCGACTAAACAGACGCGGTTCCGCACCGTTGTCCCGTTGCACGTTGTACCGTTAGGGAAGGAAACCACAATCGTCAATGAGCCTGAGCAGCCACCCGAGGGTACACTTGTCCATTGAATCGAGACAGTTCCATTGGTACCTGGCGATGGTGCCGTCACGCTCGGTGTGCCGCAGGCGTTGTTGACCGTCACGCTTTGGACAAGGAGCGGCTGGGGAATTTGGTCAGTAATCGTGACCTGTTGTGTACCGGCTGGGAAGGAGTAGTAAATGGTGTACGAAAATGTCTGTCCAGCACAAATGGTCGTGTTACTGACGACCTTTTTGAGGAAGAAACCGAGCGGGTGAGTTGCTTCGGCGATGTTGGGGTTTTGCTGCGAAAGGGCGGGAGCAAACGCTCCCAACAGGAAGCTTACACAAAGTAGTGGAAGGGAGTGACGTCCCATAGCGTGGCTCCAAAGACACATGTTACACATGTTTTTCACACTCTGCCGGGAGTGCAATCGGCCACGCTCGCTCAACAGTATGCGAAGGGACTTCACACTCCCAACGAGTACTTGTCAAAGAGGAGCTGTGCTGCCTTGTACAAGAGTATGCTCGAGTTTGTTCCCAGGGCACAGCCTGGATTATGGAGGGCCAGCATAAGACAGCTTACTCCGTGCGAATTTAGGGCAATTTTTGCCACTGCGCAAGGGGTAGTACTTTGTAAACGGCAGAGTTATGCCCATGAACGGCAGGGCAAGGGGGATAAGCGGTCTGGGGAAGTCCTTTAATGCATTGGCACGCTTTTGCTGAGTAAGCAAGTTGGCTTCAGTCCTGGAGCTGGCTCCGGGGCATCAGCACTACAGAGCACTGGCAGTATCGCCACGGGGGTGCAAAAGGGCAGCCCTACATGGGCTATTGTAATGGCAGCAGTACGAATACCGCCACGTCCCACAGGGCATGCGAGAGAATTCCAGGTAGTAGAGAGCCGCTCCATAAGAAGAGAAGTCCCCATACAAGCCCGGCGACGAAGGCAACAAGGAGGAGTGGGATGTTGCCAGACCAGGCATGGACCAAGCTGTAGAGCAGGGTTGCTACAATCAGTCCCGCTATCGGGGTAAATCGCTTCTGGAAGTACCGTTGTACGACCCCTCGCCAAAAGATCTCCTCGGCAGGACCAATCCATAGTCCCAGAAGGGGTATCAGTACCCACGCTGGTGCTTGTGTCCGCCGCGCGTAGATGGTGCCAACCGCTTCAACTATTCCTGGGGCAAATGCGGATAAGCCATGATACCCTATCCAGACGATCCCGTAGAGGAAGAAGGCAGAGCCAAGCCCTACGAAGACCCAACGGGGCGAGAAACAAAAGAGAGAAGCCCGCTCTGTCCGTAGCAGCCACACACTGTAGCCTAAGAGGGTTCCCGTAGCAAGGAACAGTCCCCACCAGAATGAACCCTGAGCCGGTCTTGTCCATGGGGAAAACAGAACGAACCACCAGGCGGCGGCTAGGACAAGACCACCGAACGGAAACCCAGCTAGAGAGAACTTGGACATCACTGTCATGGAATAGGTGCAAAGCGCTGCAGTAATACTCCAGCGACCAGTAAGAGCGAGAACACAAGGTGCAGCTGTGCCGTGAGCAGATCTAAGAAGCTGAAAGCTACTCGTGCATGGTTGAAGGCTACCGTTACATTGCGCCATGCCAAAGGTAGGGAGAAGAGGACTCCAAGAGACCACAGCGGCAACCATCCCAGAGCGATAAACACTCCAACCGAGATATATGCTCCCGCCACCAGCAGGGCGTAGTAGTAAGCCGATCCCCGTGGTCCTATCAGGCTCGCTACTGTACGGTATCCAGCGGCGCGATCTTCGGCAATGTCGCGGTAGTTATTGCCGTGCAAAATTGCAATCGTCAATAGGCCAATGGGTACAGAGAGCCAGACTGGAATCCACGTCAGCTGGGAGGTCTGGACATAGTATGCCCCAAGCGCCATCAGAGGACCGAAAGCCAGGAAGACGGCAATATCCCCCAACGCCCGATACTTGAGTCCGATAGGCGGCACAGTGTAGAAGATACCCAATGCGGCTCCAGCTGCCATCAGGTACCAAATAGCTGGTCCGCTTAGCCCAACGAGCCATACGCCGATGAGCGTGGCTAAGAGCAGCAGAATTATACCGAAGCGCAGGTGGGTTCGTGGATCCATGAGACCATCAACAAGCACACGGCTGGAGCCGAGTACCTTCCAAGTATCCGCTCCACGCCGCCAGTCCATATAGTCGCTGATGACGTTAACCCCTGCGTGAGCTAGCATCGTGCCCAGCAGTGTCAAAAGGAGGCGGAGCCAATCGATTGTCGGGGCAATTAAAGAGCCTAAGAGCACGGGCGCCAGCGTTGCCGGAAAAGCAAAGGGTCGAATAGCTTTCCAGAACAGGGAAAGCCATGGCTGTCTAGGCCGGTGCTGACGGAAACACGCTAAAGCCTCTTCCGTGATCTCTATCTCTGCTCGAGGCTTCCACTCACGGGTGAAGTCGGATACAAACAGTCGGGTCGGACGAATCCGGAATACGGTGACGCCAGGAATCAACTTAGCGAAGAGTACCAGCTCCAGTGCCTTGCGGAAAATAATGCTCCGCTCTGAGCATTCCTCAATCGGTCCCAACCGTTCGGCGATTCCTTCACCTTGAATGAAGCGGTCGGGCACTCCCCGCTCAATAACGAAAAAGACCCGAGGATTCTCCATGAGGTTGCGGTAGTTACGCCCTTGCTCCAGCGCTGTATAAAGGTAGCCATCCTGCTCGCCAAAGTAGGCTTTCCCAGCCCATATACCGTGTGAACCCTGGGTTACGAGTGTGAAGGCTTTGTTTTCCCGGAATACCTGCTGGATGGTTTTCAACACTTCCACGTCCATAGAAGGGTCTTGGAATGAGTTTGACTGACCAGCCGGTCGACAAAATTAAAGAGTTCCCCCCACTGGCAAGAGCGCTCCATCAGACGCACAATCGTGGTGATAGCTCTTCGTCCGCTGGACATGCAATGGGATGGCAGCGAATTTCATTGGCGGTAGCCGTTCTCTACGGAGTTTCCGTCGGGACAGCACCGATACTGCAGTGTGTTTGCATTCGTGCCCCTCTGATTTGCAGCACCATTGCGAATGTGGAAGGAGAGGAGGAATGTTGCTGTAGGGACTTAACGCATCCTGAAGGGGATTGCCAAGAAGACCTGCTGAGCTGCTGCGTCAAGGGGCATTGTTCAGAAGATCTCTCTGACTTCGTGCTACAGGGATCGCTCCCTGCCCCAAAAGACCTGTTCGGGGGGATATCTGGCGGACTGCTCTTAGTGCCCGACCTGTGGGGGGTGAAGTCGGGTTCTTACGTCCTCCATAATCGGACAGAGAGAGCAAGACAGAGAGCACCGGCGTTATCGCTCCTGTGTGAATTTCGCTGTTGACTCCTCCAACCATTCTCTCTGGCCTTGTTTCAGCGCCTGTGGGAGTGTTTCCTGCAGCGGTTTTGAGTGGCTATAGCTTATGTCTCACAATGGTTGGAGGAGCCCACTATGATAGTGTGCCTAATGAGCATTTGTCTTGCACTTGTCGTGGCTGTTGGACTGAAGGGACAGCATCCAGAGGGACATGGTCGGGGCCCGAAAGAGGGTGTCCGCATTCATGGTTTTGTGTACGGAGAAGAGCCTGATGGAGCTCGACGTCCCCTTCCGGGGGCGCGAGTTCGGTGGGTGGGGACAACAGTTGGAACAATCACGGCGTCGGACGGACACTTTATATTGAGCCGTCCTTTGGGAGCAGACACATTACGAATTAGCTCCGTTGGCTACCGTAGCCGAGATACCGTGCTTCCAGCCCAGGTAACCGATACGCTGAGAATCGTATTGGTAGCGGCGTATGAGGTATCTCAAGTAGAAGTTGAGGCAGCAGCGCCAACGATTGCTCCTGCGCCCGTGAAAACAGAGCTTATCACCTCTCGGCAATTGGAGCAATCGGCGTGTTGTTCGTTGGCAGAGTCCTTTGAAAAGAGTCCGACGGTGGAGGCAACCTTTTCTGATCCGCTGACGGGTGCGCGCCAGATCCAGATGCTGGGGTTGACAGGAGCCTACGTACAAACGCTTACCGAGGCCGTTCCCGTCATGCGAGGACTGGCATTACCCTTCCAGTGGGAGTTTGTGCCCGGACCTTTCCTGGAGGGGATTGCTATCTCCAAAGGAGCTGCCTCTGTGGTTGAGGGTTACGAAGGGCTGACGGGCACGATTGCTCTGAACTATCGGAAGCCGTATAATGACGTTCCCTTCTTCGCCAACTCATATGCGAGCACAGCAGGGAGGTTGGAGCTGAACCTGACCTCTGCTCATCGGCTGTCTTCCCGTTGGTTTGGGATGGGGTTCTTGCATGGACGTCTGACGTCGTGGGAACGGGATGTCAACGGAGATGGGTTTATTGACATGCCACTGTTGCGGCAGCTCAATGCTATGGCATGGTTGAGCCATTTAGGAGATACGACTGCAATAGAGTTTCACGCCCTTGCCAAGGGGGTGGTAGAAGAGCGGCGGAGTGGTACCCTTTCGGCAGTGGAGGCAAGCCGCTCGTATGCAGTTCACACGCGTGAGCGCCGAGGTGAGCTCATCCTCAAAAGCACTATTCCAGTGAGTGAGACCACGCAGCTTGGGCTCCGGGCTGCCATCGTTGGGCAGTGGATAGAAGCTACCTTAGGACTACGTCCGTACACTGGCAGTGAGTACATGAGCATGGTCAAGTTCATGGGAGTAAGCGAATGGTCGGAGATGCAGCTCCGGTATGGGGTTGATGTGATGAATGACCTCTACGATGAGCGCTTTGCCGATACGGCGTGGACACGCCGGGAGATCGTGCCAGGAGCTTTCGTTGAGGCGACTTTCCCCTTCTCAACGGTAACGCTGGTTGCAGGGCTCCGAGGGGACTGGCACAATCTTTACGGGGCTTTCCTGACGCCGAGGGCATATCTGAAGTGGCGGCCTGTAACGTTGGTGACGCTGCGCCTCTCTGGAGGTCGGGGGATGCGAGTGCCGAATGTGGTTGCAGATAATCTTCCCTACTTCCTCAGTGCACGGCGGATTGTTTGGGGACAGATTTCTCCCGAGTGGGGATGGAACTATGGCGGCTCGGTGACGGTGCTGCTGCCGGTGGGCGAACTCTGGACGGTGGATGTAGAGGCATTTCGGACAGAATTCCGGAATCAGGTGGTGCCGGACATGGATGCCAGTGCGCGGCTGCTACTCCTGCAGGATGTAGGACGAGCGTACGCCAACTCCGTGCTGGTACAGCTGGAAGGGAAGATTGCTGACATAGAGCTGCGCCTTGCTTACCGGTGGTGGGATACATGGGCACGGACGGGAGGGCAATGGCGACGCCGACCCCTGGTTTCCCCGCATCGGGTCTTGGCAACAGTGCATTATGAGATGGCTGATAGGCAGTGGCAAGTGGATGCAACGCTGGTTTGGAATAGCTCTGGTCGGCTCCCAACGTCGGCCGGCAATCCTGATAGTCTTCGCTGGAGCGAGCGCTTCCCAGCAGTCTTCCGGGTCAATGGGCAGATAACGCGTCGTTTTGGAGCGTGGGAGCTTTACATCGGGGTGGAAAACGCCACCAATGCCCTCCAGCGGGTTGCTGTCATTGACCCACAGAATCCTCGTGGACCTTACTTTGATGCCTCGCTAGTCTGGGGGCCGCTGGAGGCACGGCTCTTTTACATCGGGATGCGCTGGCGCATTGGGCAGTAGCTTTCTGCCTGTGCTTGTTGGGAAAGCCCTACCGTAAGACTACTACCGGCGCGGCTGCGGTAGTGTTATCGGCACGGGCCAGCACAAGGTACGTGCCTGCGGGCAATGCAGGCAGAGGAACCGTGGATTCCCCGATGCCTACTACCGTGCCGAGTACAATAAGCTCCCGACCAAGAAGGTCCAAAATAGAAACGCGCACCGGCCGTGTTGCTGCCCGTAGACGCACAATCCCAGTGCCAATGACGGGGTTGGGTTCTACGACCAAATAGAACGGCTGGCTCGTATGGCCTGCTACCGATGTGGTGCCCTGCGTGTCCAGTAGGTAAGCTTCCCGGCGTCCTGTGGACGCATTAATGCCATAGCCGACGATATACCGCCCATCGGGGGATATACCATTGGCGGTGTAGAGAAGCGAGCGCCCGACTACGCGGGCATAGAGGAGGTTGAGGTCTTGGAGGCCGGTTTCTTCGGTCCATCGGAAAGCGTGCCAATCTGCCGTCGGAGTTGCTGCCCATCCGACCACGATAGAGCCATCGGCAGAGAGAGCCATAGCGGCGCTTTCCCGCCCGCCGAGCGTACCCAGCTCGCGCATCCCAGTGCTGGGTGTCCATCGGAAGGCACGCCAGAGACGGTCAATGTTCTCAGCTCTGCCAACTACGACAAAACCATTGGCAGAGACAGCATAAGCCTCACTACGGGCGCCACCAAGAGTGCCTAAGTCTTCCATTCCTGTGGTGGGACTCCATCGGAATGCTCGGGGTTGGCGGTCAGCATTCTCTGCCCATCCAACGATGACAAAGCTGTCACGAGCAATGGCCAGCGCAGCGCTCTCCGGGCCCCCAAAGGTCCCGAGCTCCTGCATACCTTCAGCCGGGCTCCAGCGAAAGGCGCGGGACTGAAGGCTAGCGTTGGCAGCTTTCCCGACGATAATCCCGGAGGGAGCAATGTCAAAAGCCTCGCTTTCCCGTCCGCCCAGCGTACCCAAGTCTTGGAGCCCTTCGGAGGCGCTCCATCGGAAAGCGCGCCATCGCCCGAGACTGTCTTGGGCTCTGCCGACGATGATAGAACCATCGGGAGAAACAGCGGTAGCTTCGCTAAAGCTCCCACCAAAGGTTCCCAACGGTTCCATCCTACCGGCTGGAGTCCATCGGAACGCTCTCCAGAAGTAGTTGGCATTCTCTGCTCTTCCAACTACCACGGTTCCGCTATCGGAGACAGCGTAGGCTTCGCTTGTTCCACCACCGGGAAGCTGACCTAACCAGAAGAGCTGTTGGGCGATGAGCCGACCGCAGCAGATACACAACAGGAGTTCCTGTATTCTTCGGCAAGGCATCGTGTTGTTGCGCGGTTTGTGGGGCAGACAAAAATACTGCCCTCAGACTGCACTGTTATGGAGCCAATCTAAGGCAGGTCTAGGGTATAGGCGGAGATGGCATGGCTACCACACGAAGGTTGACCACCAACCTATCCCGACTTGCCAACGCGGCGTCAGGGAAGAACGAGCGGGGAAATAGCGAAGCCGTAGCCCGAGGGAATGTTGGGGGAAGAGTCCCATGTACCAAATTCCCATGGCGTTACGCAACCACAGCTCACCTTGGACATATGGACGGCTTTCCCCTCCGAGTTGCCAGCCTATGCCTGCGCTGGCGCCAAGCCGAAACAGTTCTGCCGTTATCACCGATAGAACGTTCCAATCAGCGAGTACGGAGAGATTGAAGCGACTCCTTCCACTGGATTCCAGCTCACCGTGTAAGCGGATTCGGGAAAAGCGGAAGGAGCTTTCCTGACCACTCCACCCAATGCCGGTACCTACGGCCCAGCTCCAATGCCAGCGCTGTTGACTGTGCTCAACGTTTACTGTAGGGGAAACAAGTGATGCGACCCCGAGTGTGAGCCATACGGGAACGAGGGTGTAGGCAAAGAGAGCAATGGCAAGCTCTTCTGCCCCAATCCAGTGGACGGAGTCAGTAGCGTCCTCAGAAGGTATCCGAGTGGTGTCCATTGGGGACATTGCTCGGAGTGCGGTGCTGGTGAGGATGGCAAGAAGCAAGGCCTTCCTAATTTTGCTGCCGATGGAACCGACCTTACTCATTGTTGCCGGACCCTGTGTTGTAGAATCCGCCGAGCTATTGCACACGGTAGCGGAGCATCTGTGCCGTTTATGTGCGGAATTACCCGTCCGCTTTGTCTTTAAATCCTCCTATCGCAAAGCGAATCGGACCAGCGCGCGTTCCTTCACTGGCATAGGGGACGAACAAGCTCTGGAGTTGCTGCTAGAGGTTCGCCGCACATATGGGGTGCCCGTTTTAACAGACATTCACACGCCCGCGGAAGCGGTAGTGGCTGCCTCGTACGTGGATATTCTCCAGATTCCGGCCTTTCTCTGCCGGCAGACCGATCTGCTCATGGCAGCGGGAGCGACGGGGAAGATTGTGAACATCAAGAAGGGGCAGTTTATGGCGCCGGAGAGCATGGTGCATGCGGTGGAGAAAGTGCGTCTGGGGGGTGGAAAGGAAGTGTGGTTGACGGAGCGGGGCACAATGTTCGGCTATCGGGATTTGGTTGTGGATTTCCGCTCCCTTGTGCTCCTACGGCAGACAGGATGTCCGGTGCTCTACGACGCTACACACTCGGTGCAGCAGCCCAACGTAGGGGAGCGCTCGGGGGGCCGCCGTGAATTTGTCCGGGCTTTGGCTCGGGCAGCAATTGCTGTCGGTGTTGACGGTATTTTCTTTGAAACCCATCCGAATCCGGAGCAGGCGCTGAGCGATCCGGATACCCAAATTCCTTTAGCGGAGGTGGAGGGTTTCCTCCACGAGCTTGTTACCTTGTGGAAAGCGGTGCACCAGTGTGGGTTTGTCGTGCCGTAGCAGGGGTCCTTGCAGGCTTGGTAGCTTGTTCGGTCGGGCAAGTGCCTCCGGAAGGAGAGCTCTTTCCGGAGGACTCCTTACAGGGCATGCCGCCACAATGGGCGGTAGGGGTCAGTGTTAGGCTTCTGGATTCCCTCGGAGGGCTGCGGGCGCACGTTGAAGCAGATACGGCTTCCAGTGTGCCTGAGCAGGGACAGGTGGTGTTTCGCTACCGGGTGCATGTTCGCTTCTTCCGTGCAGGGGAGCTTATCGGGGAGCTCTTTGCCGATAGCGCCCGGATTGAAGACCATACGGGACTAATGGCGGCCTTTGGACATGTGGTCGTGCGCTCGCATCCGGAAGGACGGCGTTTGGAAACCACGGAATTGTATTGGGAGAGAAAGCGTCAGCTCTTTTTCTCTCCAGCCTTCGTCCGCATTGTAACCCCGTCGGAGTTAGTGGAGGGGATAGGTTTTGAAGCAACCCACGATCTGCAGATGTACCGGGTCTTCAATGTCCGGGGGCAGCGTCAATGAGATGGGTTATAGGAAACTGGAAGATGCACACCACGCCTTCGGAAGCCGCACAACTTGCTCAGGCGCTGCGCCAAGAGCTTTTGGCTGAGCCAAGGGGGATAGGACCAGATGTCCAAGTGGTGGTGTGTCCGCCTTTTACCAACCTGGAGGCAGTGCGTCGGGTATTGCAGGGAAGCGGTATCCTGTGGGGAGCGCAGAATTGTCACGAGGAGGTGCAGGGAGCTTACACAGGGGAGATCTCGGCGCGGATGCTCAGCGAGTTGGGCTGCACAGTTGTACTTGTTGGACATTCGGAGCGACGCCGCTACGCTGGCGAAAGCGACCAGCAGATTGCCCGTAAACTACGTCGAGTCGTTGAGTTTGGGATGTATCCAGTCCTCTGCATTGGAGAGACGTTGGAAGAGCGAGAGAAAGGGATGACGGGACAAGTCCTTGAGCAGCAGCTAGGGCGGGGCTTAGAAGATTTCCCATCGGGGGCATGGAAGCAGCTCCTTGTTGCTTATGAGCCGGTGTGGGCTATTGGGACAGGAGTAGCAGCGCAACCGGAGTATATTGCCGAAGCCCATACGTTGGTGCGTCGGCTCCTGGAGCGGTTGGGGGCGCCGGAGGATGTCCCCATCCTCTATGGTGGGAGTGTCCACTCTGCGAACATTCGGGCAATCGTTGCCCAGCGCGAAGTCTCTGGTGTGTTGGTAGGCGGTGCTTCGCTGGAGGCTTCCCACTTCCGAATGATTGTCCAAGCGGTCGCTGATGCCGTATGGTGCTGACGGTACCCAATCTGTTAACACTTGTTCGCCTCCTCTCGGCACCCTTCATTGCAATGTGCTTGGGTGTTGAGGAAGCATGGCTTGTGTGGTCGGGGGCAATTTTGTTCGCTGTTGCGGCTCTTACCGATGGGATTGACGGCTGGATTGCCCGGCGATATGGGCAGAGCACGCCCGAGGGGGCTTTTCTGGACCCCTTGGCCGATAAGGTGTTGGTCCTATCGGTGCTGCTGCCCCTCACATGGGTAGGGATTGCTCCTGTGTGGATGGTTGTCATCCTTGTGTTACGGGATATTTCTGCAACGTTGCTCCGGTGGTACTCCCTGCAACAAGGGGAACCAGTGCGGACGCTCCCGGCAGCTCGTCTGAAGACTTTCGTGCAGATGGGAGGGCTTGTGCCGATTGTCCTTCTCCTTGCCCTCTGGAGGGGTGGGGAGCAATCTCATGCAGCGTTTGCCGAATGGATACTCTATAGCGGGTGGGTTCAGGGCTTTTTCCTCTTTATCGCGCTGCTGGCACTTTGGACGCTGGGGATGTATGTCCGGCGCTATGCGCGAGTTCTATTTGCTTGGCGGGAGCACAGACCTCTTTGAATCAATCCGCATAAGGGCAGGCAACCCAATGCCCAGGAGCTTTCTCCTCCAGCTGTGGTAAGTGTTCCGCGCAGTCGGGTTGGGCACGGGGACAGCGGGGGTGGAAAGGACATCCTGAGGGCTTGTGCAAGAGGGAGGGAACTTCCCCGCGCAAGGGGATGCGTTCTCGGCGGTAGCCAGGTTTAGCGATAGGTACGGCGGAAATCAGGGCTTGGGTATACGGATGTTTGGGGGTAAAGTAGACGGCATCAGCAGGACCGACTTCAACGAGATGTCCCAGGTACATAACAGCAATGCGCTTGCTGATATGGTGGACTACCGATAGGTCATGGGCGATGAACAAGTACGCCATGCCGAACTCTTCCTGGAGGTCTTCCATCAGGTTGATTACCTGTGCCTGGATAGAGACGTCCAATGCTGAGACGGGCTCATCGCAGATGACTAAGTCGGGGTGGGTTGCCAAAGCACGTGCTAAACCAATGCGCTGACGTTGGCCGCCGGAGAACTCGTGAGGGTATCGTATCCCATCGTCGGGCTGTAGGCCGACCTTTTCCAGCAGCCAGCCGATGCGGTCACGGATTTCTGCTCGGGAGAGCTCGGGGAAATGGATTTGGAGCGGTTCGGCAATGATCTGTTCCACGGACAGCCGTGGGTTGAGCGAGGAGAATGGGTCTTGGAAGACCATTTGAATGCGGCGTCGATACTGCAGCTGAAGCGGTCGGGAGTATCTTCGGTGCCCACGGCGAGAGAAGAGTTGGAGCAAGTCCACAGGCTCTTCAAGGTTGGAGGCATAAAACCATGCTCGTCCTTGGATGAGGGCATCGGGGGTGGTGGCAGGCAGGATTCCTACAAGTGCCCGTCCTATAGTGGTTTTCCCTGAGCCGGACTCCCCTACCAGTCCCAAGGTTTCTTGCCGATAGATTGTCAAGTGGACACCATCGACAGCCGGTAAGCGTCCAACAATGCGTTGCAGAACTCCCCCGTAGACAGGGAAAGCGACCCGTAAGTCCTCGACGCGGAGCAACACCTCACTCATATTGCATTCCCCCTTGGCGTGGCTGGACTAAATGGCATCGGACGAAGTGGCCCGGTTCAACTTCGACAAGGGGTGGTTCAACGGTTTCGCAGATATCCAGTTTTACAGAGCAGCGGGTACAAAACTTACATCCTGCTGGTAAGCGGAGGATGCTGGGGACATTCCCAGGGATGGCAAAAAGACGGCTTCGCTTTTGTCCTGGGGCGATTGGGCGAGGAATGCACTCTAACAGTCCTCGGGTGTAGGGGTGGAGAGGGTTGTCAAAGAGCACTTCCGTAGTTGCCATTTCCTGGACCTTCCCTCCGTACATCACGATGACGCGCTGGCAGGTTTGCGCGACCACTGCTAAATCGTGTGTGATTAGCAGGATTGCAGCGTCCTCGCGTTGGGACTTAAGCTGGAGCATTAGTTCCAGAATCTGTGCTTGGATGGTTACATCCAGCGCCGTTGTAGGTTCATCTGCAATCAAAAGCTGTGGATTGCAGGCCAGCGCCATGGCAATCATCACCCGTTGGCGCATCCCTCCGGAGAACTGGTGCGGATAATCATTGAAGCGTTTATCGGCGTCGGGGATACCGACTTGACGTAAAAGCTCTATTGCTCGTTCCCGGGCCTCGGCTTTGCTTACGGATTCGTGTGCTAGAATTGTTTCCATAATCTGCATCCCGATGGTGAAGACGGGGTTGAGCGAGGTCATGGGCTCTTGGAAGATCATGGCGATTTTTCCCCCGCGGATCCGATACATTTGTTCTAAAGGCAGGGCCAGGAGATCTATGCCGTTGAGCCAGATTTCTCCGCCCACGATACGTCCCGGTGGGTCGGGAATGAGGCGGAGGATGGAGAGAGCGGTTACGGATTTCCCTGACCCTGATTCCCCGACCAGTCCAACCATCTCGCCCGGAAAGAGGTCAAAGGAGACTCCGTCGACGGCTTTTGCCCATTGCCCCTCGATGGAGAAGTAGGTGCGAAGATTTCGGATACTCAGAATCGGTGGTCTGGGCGACTGCATGGTGTTTCTATCGAAGCCGTGAGAATGTTCGTGGATCGAAAGCTTCGCGGACTGACTCCCCGATGAAGACAATTAGCGTCAGTGTAATAAACAGTGCCATCATCGGAGAAAGCATAAGCCACCATTTACCCGTTGCCAGGTGCTGAAGGCCAACGCTCATCATCTCTCCCCAGCTGGGAGTCGGCGGAGGTAGCCCGAAACCGAGAAAGTCCAGGCTCACTAAAGCCCCGATTCCCGCTACGACTGAGAAGGGGAAGTAGGTAATGATAGGAACCAGGGCGTTAGGCAGAATGTGCTTGAACATGATTTTCCAGCGCGGTACCCCGATGGAGAGAGCGGCAGCAACGTAATCTTTTGCCTTCTCTCGGTAGAATTCTGCCCGAATCAAAACTGTAATCCCCACCCATGTGAACAGCGCCAAAAGTAGCAGCAGGAGGATGAAGTTCGGTCGCACGATGGAAGCGACGATGATGACCAGGAAAAGGAAAGGGACAGTTGCCCAAATTTCAATCAGGCGCTGGGCGAGGATGTCGAAGCGTCCGCCGAAAAACCCTAAAGCTGCCCCAATAGGAACGCCGATGAGGTATTCCAGCAGCGCCAGGATGAGAGCGAAGGAAAGGGAAATCTGGAAACCGTATGCCATGCGGGCAAAGACATCGCGCCCGCGGTCGTCTGTCCCCAAAAGGCGGATGAAACCATTGGGGTCCTGCTCCAGGGGCGGGAGGAAGGCAATGTTGCCCTCGACGGTTACATCCTCAATAGGGCTATACGGATAGGGGGCCAGGAGGACAAAGTTGCCCCTTCCTTCCGATTCGTATTGCTGTTTGAGAAGACGGTAATTACATTCCCCGCTGTTCCCACGCTGTCCGAAGAACTCCCCGCTATAGAAATCCGTGCCAAAGAGTCCGCCAACCAGGGGCAAGGAAACCAGCCACGATTTCACGGCGGGAAAGTACCAACGTCCTTCGTAGCGGACGACAAGCGCTTTGTTCGTTACCAGAAGCGGCAGAAAGAAGGAGAGGGCATAGGCGCTCAAAAGCAGTAGGAGGGAGTAATAGCCTCGCTTCAGGCTCTTGAATTTTCGCCAACGCCGCTGCAGAACGCTCACAGACACCACGGGCTGCTCTGCCGATTCCTGAGGTGGGGTACTCCGAGTCCGCCATTCCAAAAGGCGCGGTGCCATTACTTAAAGCGAATGCGTGGATCGACCAACGCCAGAGTCAGATCGGAGAGAATAGCCCCGAACAGGCGAACCAAGACCGCCAGCACAGTGAAGCCGAACACGATTGGGTAGTCACGGGCAAAGACCGCCTCGATGGAGAGTTTGCCTACGCCGTCAATGTTGAAGACCAGCTCAATCAAGTACGAGCCTGCCAAGAACAGCCCAATGATGTAGCCAATATTGGCGGCAATCGGGATGATAGAATTGCGCAGGGCGTGGAGCCAGATGACCCGCTTTTCCGATAGCCCTTTTGCAAAGGCAGTGCGGATGTAATCCTGACTGAGGTTTTCCAGCAGCGAGTTCTTCATCAGCACAGTCAGCGAAGCGAAGCTACCGACGGTGTAGGCGATTGTTGGCAATACGAAGTGCCAGGCACGGTCCAAAATCTTCTCCAGCAGCGATAGTTCTGCATAGTTCTCCGATTGAAATCCGCCCAGGGGGAAGAGCTCTATGAAAGTCTGGGTTCCGAAAAGCATGAGCAGGAACGCTCCCAGCGCCCATCCGGGGATAGAGTAGCCAATGAAGACCAGCGTGCTGGAGATGAGGTCAAAGGGTGTACCGTGGGCCAGCGCTTTTTGAATCCCGAGGTAAATGCAGATGGAGTAACTTAGGATGAACCCGATGAGTCCGAATTGAAGTGAGACAGGGAGCCGTTGCATGATGAGGTGCATAACCGGCTCGTTGTAGGTATAAGAAGTCCCAAAATTGCCAGTCAGAATTCCGCTGAAGCCTGTTCGATAAATGCGTACGCGCTCTTCTCCACGTTCGTTCCTCTGAGGTTCAATATGCCATCCCGTCAACGGTTGTCCAGTTTGGGGATCCGTGAGCCGATAGCCTTCAGAGGTTTTTTCAACCAGAACTTGGCGTCCTTCCCCGATATTGCGAATGCGCCCTGGAGTAGCCACGTAGCTTTCTATCTCCCGTGGCCAGACGCCTAGCCAAGTCAGGTAGCGGATGAGAATAGGCTTATCAAAGCCGTAGTAGCGGCGCAGTTCTTCCAAGGCGCTTTCCGGAATCATGGCGCCTGTCTGCCCAGCGACACCGCCGCCGACGGCTTCTCCGCCCATCGCCATCCGGAGCGCCATAATTTGTTGTTCCAGAGGACCACCGGGTGCCAGTTGGATGATAACAAAAACCACAAGCGTTGCACCCAGGAAGGTGGGAATAGTCAGAAGCAGGCGGCGGAGGAAATACTCCCACATGCGCTGTTACCCTACTGTGAGCGAATCTGCGCTAAGAAACGCTGTTCATTGAACTCCTTCCAAAAACGCACTTCTATAGGTCCGCGAGCGAGCGCCTTATTATTCCGGCGTGCCTCTTCCAGGCGCCGAGCTTTTTCGGCGTCATACCACCACGTGCTAACGATGGCCAGGTCCACATATCCTGTCTGGGTAAACCGGGGCAAAACGTACTCAGGCATGCCGAACTTATCCCAGTAAGCGATACGAATGCCTCGCGGGTACCACATGAGTACGTTTTTGTATGATGCCATCACAATGCTGTCAATCTCTCGGATGATATGGATCTGGGCCTCGCGCGAAAATGCCGTGTCGTACATATCGCATAGCTGGTCTACGCGGGCATTCTTGAAGCCTTCAATGTTGTTGTTATCGTTTTTGTCCGCCAGCTCTGAGCGCAGGGAGGTTTCCGGATTGGGCGTCTGAAGCCCTGTCCAGTTCACAAAGAAGAGCGTGAAGTTGCGCTCCATAGCATTACGCCAGAGGGTATTAGGGTCTTGGAATTTTAGCTGCAGGTCGATACCCGACTTCCGCAGTTCCTGTTGGTAGGGCGTAACGAAGCGCTCGATAGCCTTTGGGATACCCATTTCGATCACAAAGGGTTTTCCGTCTTTGACCAGAATGCCCTGGCTATTGCGGGTGCGCCACCCTGCTTCGGCCAGCAGTTGTTGAGCCAGTTCAGGGTTATAGCGCACTTTAGGATTGTTAGGATTTTCGTAGACGGTGTTGGCATGGTAGGAGTCCATGAGTTCGTATTCGTTGTAGAGCAGCTCCCGAATAAGGGCTTCACGATTGAGGAGATGGGCGAAAGCCTTCCGCACTCGGATATCGTCAAATGGGGGCTTGCGCATGTTGAAGGCAAAACCCATCGTCCCGACAGCTCCATCAGTGTAGACCCGACGCTTTTGGATCCAGCCTTTCTGTAAGGCTTCGTAAGCGGTGTCCTTCACCCAGTGCTCGGTCGTCAGTGTCCCGAAGATAAAGAAATCCGTATCGCCTTTCTTGAACATCTCGTAGGCTAACAGTGGGTTGTCCTTGACGACTTCAAACTCAATGCGGTCAAAATTTCCCGTATAGCGAGTCATAGGGTAGTCTTTTGCCCAGTAGTCATCGCGACGAGTCAGGGCGTATGCTTTCCCTTTCTGGACGTCCTGGGGCAGAATGATGTACTCCCCTGAACCCGGGGGAAGTTCGTACTGGAAGCGCTCTAGGAACTCTTTGCCTGTCAGATTCCCAATGACGTGAGCAGGAAGGATTGGCAACGCTGCGGAGAAGTAGAGGAAGTTGCGCCAGTTGAGCGTTTTGCTTCGGACCTCAACCAGGTACTTACTCAGAGCCCGTGGTTCCTCAAATTTGCCAAAGACCAGCTGGAGCGAGGGCTCCAAGATGGTCTCGTCCATGACAAGACGCCATGTTGCGACCACGTCTTCTGCTGTGACGGGGCGTCCATCGGAGAAGCGGGCGTTGGGGTCTATGCGGTAAAGGAAGGTCTTTCGGTCAGGTAGGATTTTCCAATGGGACGCCAAAGCAGGGATGAACTCCCGTGTGACTGGGTGAGTACCGAGCAAGGTTTCGTAGACCAGGCTGGCGATGAGGCTATTTTCTACGTAGTTAGAGTGCTGTCCATACGGGCGGAAGGTGAGGGGGAAGCGGGGCACAGCAATGCGAATCCTTCCCCCGGTCTTTGCTCGTGGATCGCCGAAGAAGGGCAATTCCTCGGGCGTGGGAACGTAAGTTTGGAAGCCTAAAGAGTCGGCAATCCGTTCAAAACCAGGTCCGCCCAGCTCTGCTGGGACGGTGGAATCGCCGCCTGCAGGAGTGTCATACCGCTTCCAGGAAGAGACCTGGCGGGTCTTCATCGCCAGTCGCTCTAATTCATCACTGCTTCCTCGGTGGCGCTGACAAGAGGGCAGGAGGAATGCTGCAACGATGAGCAAGCCAAATACCTGGATACACCTTCCCATTGAAAGCACTTCCGAGAGTGGGACCGATTGGCAATGCTAAAATGCAAATTAGGACTTCTGCTGCGGATGAGCCGCTATAGGGAGCGCTGCAGCATACCGGCAAGGAAGGAGGCGGTAAGCCAAGCGGCAAGACGGGCGGTCCGTCCATCGATGTCATAGCGGGGGTTTAGCTCGGCGATATCCACAAGTCGCACGATGGCATGGGAACCGAGGAATTGTGCTGCCCACAGAAGTTCTTCGGGAGGAATCCCTATGGTGGCGGGGGCGCTGACACCGGGGGCGAAGGCTGCGGGAACAACATCCAGGTCAAAGGAGGCGTAGACCGGTAAGCTGCCCCCGTTAGAGACAGCGTCAAAGAGAGCCGGGAGCACGGCGGACATTCCCCGGGTCCGTAGCTCTGCTATAGGGCATACGTGAACACCCCGGTGGTGGAGATAGTCGTAGTGGGCACGGGCAACGGCGAAGGGTTGAAGACCAATGTAAGCAAGGCGGTATGGCGGAAAGCCCAGTTCTTCCAATAGCTGCCGGAATGCTGAACCGGAATGAGGGCTTCCGTTGCGTCGAGGGCGAACATCGGGGTGAGCGTCAAAGACTAGAATCCCGCATTCGTGATGCTGGAAGAGCGCTGCTGCATTGGGGTATGCGATATCGTGACCGCCTCCTAAGACGATTGTGCAACGGCTCTGCTGGAGGAGTGCGAAGACGCATTGCTGTTGGAGAGCGTGGATGTCGGGTAAGCTTTTGCCCTGTGTTTCTATATCGCCCAGATCCACGATGCAGAGCTGCTCCAGTCCTGCTTCTCCGCCCGTATTGGGCGTGAGTCGGTACAAGGCGGAGCGGATAGCACCCGGTGCTTCGGCAGCGCCTGGGCGTCCCCGGTTGATTTGGACGCCGAGATCCTGCGGAATACCCAAAAGGACGACGTCGGGAGTGCGTCCCTCCGGTGCATGACCGCGGTAGATGAGCTCACCCAGGCGTGGATCGTCTGGGTCGTTACGGCTGAACGCATGTTCGGGAGGAGGACGGAGATGGCTCTGGAGTTCGGGGGGAAGCAATACCATGGAAGTTCGCTTCGTCGCTATGCTCTTCCCTTTGCAAAGATACAGCTCTCGGTGTGTCGCTTGCACTGGGGGCTGACAGGGTTCACTTATGGGCTCAAGGCAGAGCTTGTAACTTCGTGGTAAGTACGTAGCACAGGGGAACAGGTGAGTGGTGAAGTATCGCTGGAGTTGGCGTGGGAATCCGACAGAGGAGGAGATCGCCCATCTTGTCCATGCTTGTCGGCTACCGCGGGCTATTGCAGCGACTTTAGTTGCACGGGGGATACGGACGCTGGAGGCGGTAGAACGCTTCTTAGAGCCGACGGCCGATCAACTGCACAAGCCATGGTGTTTTGCGGATATGGAGGCTGCTGTTGCTCTTCTGGAGCGAGCTCGGCAAGAGCGGGATTTGGTGTGGATTCACGGTGATTACGATGTGGATGGCATCACTAGCACGGCAGCGTTGGTAGATTTTCTGTGCCGTTGGGGCATCCCAGTCCGTTACTCTATCCCGGACCGCTTTCAGGATGGGTATGGGCTTACTGTTGCCAGTGTTGAGCGGGCGCGCGAGGTGGGTTCCCGAATTCTGATTGCCGTTGACTGTGGAACGAATGCGGCAGAGGCGATTGCCCATGCCCGTGCGTGCGGTATGGACGTCATTGTCTGCGATCACCATGAGCTCACCGGAGATAGGGCGGAGGGAGCGGTGATTCTGAATCCCCGCATGCCCGACAGTGGCTATCCTTTCCCCTCCTTGGCCGCATGTGGAGTGGTGTTCAAACTCATTTGGGCGGCTGCTCAGCGGTGGGGTGTTGAGGAACAGGCGTTTGAGTATCTGGATTTAGTCGCTTTGGCGACTGTGGCTGACCTAGTTCCAATGGTGGAGGAAAACCGTGTTCTCACGGTCCTAGGGCTGGAGCAACTGCGGGAGCAGCCCCGGGCAGGACTGCGGGGATTGCTCCAATGTGCGGGGGTCAAACAGGAGAGTGTCTCAACGGCCGATATCATCTTCAGGCTGGCGCCGCGTATTAATGCGGCTGGGCGTCTCGGAGATGCTCGGCGGGCTGTGGAAATGCTGCTTCAGTCTGATGAAGGAGTTGCTTTCCGGATTGCGCAGGAGCTAGAGTGTGAGAATTTCCGACGCCGGACTATTGCTGAGCAGGTGTATGCGGAGGTTGTGGCAGAGGCGGAAGAACTGCTCTTAAGGAGCGGTTTCCACTCGGTGGTGCTCTACAACCCGCTATGGCATCCCGGGGTTTTGGGGTCTGTTGCAACGCGGATAGGTGAACGCTTCCAGGTGCCGGTTATCTTGCTAACCAGCGTTGGAGGCTTTCTTAAGGGTTCGGCGCGGAGTGGGGGAGCTATGGACCTTTTGCAGTTACTGAGTGCCTGTGCCCCCCACACATACGAGTACGGTGGACACCCCTTCGCTGCGGGTGTTGTTCTTCGTCCAGAGCAATTGGAGGATTTCCGCCGGGCTGTGGAGGATTTTGCCAGCCGTCGTGAAGTGCGTCCAGCAGAAAAACCGGAGCTGCGTGTGGATGCCGTGTTGAACTTCAGCGATATTACCCCTCGCTTTCTCTTCCTTCTGCGCCAGATGGCACCTTTTGGGCACGATAACTTCCGCCCAGTTTTCTTAGCTCACAATGTCCATATCCAGCACTGTCGTCCTGGAAGTAACGGAAAGTGCCGCTTGGAGCAAGATGGAGTCCTGCTGGATGGATATGTCAGCGATGCGCGTCTTCTGGACTCACTTCCGGACCGACATCGCCTCAGCATTCTATACACCGTGCAAGAGGAAGGGGGGACGGACAAAACCCCAGGGATGCCAATCCTTCAGGTTCACGACCTTTGCTGGAGAGGGGAGCAGCCGTGTCTGAAGTAACGGCGTGGTACGAGTGTCTCTGTGACAGTGCTCATTTGCCCTTGACACAGGGAGTAGCTGTCCTGCAGTCAGTGGTGCAGGAGGCGGCTCAGATTCTCGCCCTACAAGGTAGTGAAGGACTTCCCTTGGGAGCACGGATACAACTGTTGATGCACGAGCAGGTTCCGCTACACATTGCAGAATCTTGTTCTGCGGCTCTGCGCTGGGTGCAAGCTGTTGTGCGTGGTGAGAGGCCTATTGAGAGAGAGTTTTTCCGGCGGGCATGTTGTACGGTAGCAGCCTGGATTGAGGCGGTCACGGGGGAGCCTGTTCCAGAGTGCCTGCGTGGGGAGCTTTTCCCCATTGCCCCTGGTGGGGAGCAAGGGGAGAGGTTGGATATGCGGGTAACTGTCCAGCGGGTGAAGACCGATGGGGATAAAGCTCCGCAAGTTGTAGGCTGGAGGGAGTCGGGAGAGCTGGTGAGGGTCCTGCTCTTCCCACCATGGGCAGAGTTGGCGCCGTGGCTCTGGCGGGGAGCCACACTTGGGCTCATTCGGGTGCGGGCAGCTCGGCGTCCGGGTCTTTGGATTGCCGGGGAAACATCCCTGGTTGTCTTAGAGCCAGACCGCTTGGTCGATGTTACCGATGTTGCTGCTGCCTGTCGTCGCGGGGACAGCCCTTGGATGTGGGTTGCTCGTGCTTTCCGTAGCTCTGACTTTTCCCTGGCAACTTTCTCTGGGTGGTTGCTGAATCTCTACTTTGACTACCTCCTGCTCTTTAGAGAGCTGAGTTGGGGCGCATTTCTCCGGAGGGCATTTGCGGCGCGTCCGCTGGGCTTTTTGCTGTTAGACGGGCTCTTGAGCGGTGCGGGAGCAGCGGGAAGCGTTTTGGAAGAAGTGCGCCGAGAAAATGAGCCGGTGCTCCGACAGGTTGCTGGGCTCTTAAGCCAGAGGGCCTTCCTCATAGAGCCCGCTTTCATTGCCCCACACTATGGTATGCAAGGGCGAGTGGATGTCCTTGTGCTGGATGAGCGGGGGGCGCCAGAGACGCTTGTGGAGCTCAAAACAGGAGCAGTGCCCCAGCGACAGGCAGCCTGGGATGAGCATCGGGCACAGGTTCTCTGCTATGAGCTGATTCTTCAGGAGGCCTTCGAACAGCCGCCACGACGGCGCTGGATCTTTTACTGCCGCGACCCCCATGCTCCTATCCGGGAACTTCCCTTGAAGCCCAAAGAGTTCCAGTGGGTACTTCAGCAACGGAACCGGCGGGTGTGGTCGGAATGGCAGTTGATGTCCGGCTCTACTTCCTTAGGGGATGTTCTTGAAGCCCTTCGCTCGCAGCCAGGCGGTGAGGAATTAGCAGCAGCCTACGGGAGCTGTACTCCGGAGGAACGAGCGTATGTGGAAGAGCTTGTTCGTTTCCTCCTCCGGGAGCAGTGGGCGCAATGGCAGCAGTTTCTAATAGTTGAGGAAGCAACCTCTGCTGGTATTGGAGGAGCGCGGAGCCAGGTAGGCTTGTCGGATTTGGAGCTCCTCTCGGAGGCAAGCGACTGGAAGCGACTTCACTTGTGTTTTCGCCGTACCGACGAGGTAGCTTTCCTGACGGCGCTCCGTCCGGGTGATCCAGTCATCCTCTTCCCACAGGATGCTGTAAAGCGGACTGGACGCCTTGCCTCTCCCGTCCTGAAAGGAAGTGTGCGCTCATTAGGGGAAAGGGAGCTCTGGGTCAGCCTTCGGAACAAGCATGTAGAACCCTGGTGGTGCCAGCAGTGGGGAAGGTGGAGAGTCCAGCCCGATACGAGTGAGCATCTTCTTGAGGCACAATGGGCAGCATTGAGAGATTTTCTGACCTCTCCTCCCGAGCGGCGCCAGCGCTTGTTGGGTATGCTGCCTCCACGACAGCGGGTACAGCCCGTCGGAGAGCTTCCCCCAACGCTTTCCCCTGACCAGCGGGAGGTGATTGAAAAAGCTCTCGCAGCAGCTGATTATGCTTTACTGCAGGGTCCCCCAGGGACAGGGAAGACGAGGATTGTTTTGCGTACCCTTGTAGAACTCCTCATACGGCAGCCGGGAGAAAACTTGCTAATCGTTGCGCCAACCAATCGTGCTGTGGATGAGGTATGCCGTGTGTTACAGGAAGCAGCCCAACCCTTTGTGCGATTGGGGCTGAAGGAGGTTACCGAGCATCCCGAGACAACGCTCGGCTACGCTGCCGAGCGAATGGCTCCACAGGAGTTTGCCCGCTGGTTTGGGGAGTGCCGTATTGTGGTAGGGACTGTTGCTTCAGTGCTTGTCAACCCAGAGCTGAAGCAGCTGAGGCGCTTTACAACGCTTATTGTGGACGAAGCATCGCAGGTATTGGAAAGCCAGCTCATTGGTTTACTCTGTTGGGCTGAGCGGGCACTTCTCATCGGCGATGAACGGCAGCTTCCTGCAGTCGTTGTCCAGCCGACGGCGTCGGCGGCTGTGCGGGATGAGAGGCTGCGGAAGTTAGGGTTTGTCAGCTTTGCCGAGTCGCTCTTTGAGCGGCTTCTGCGGCAGTGTGCCCAGAATGGATGGGACTATGCCTACGGTATGTTGTGCCGACAGGCGCGAATGCATGAACTTCTCCAGCATTTCCCAAGCGTTGCCTTCTATGGAGGGAAGTTGTGCACGGCAGGGGCTGCTCATCAGCGGCAGCAGCGTGTGGCGTTCCCCGTTGCGGCGGCAACGCCATTGGAGGAGTTGCTGAGTGCCCACCGGCTTCTCTTCATTGACTGCTTGCCGGACCCGGAAGCGTATGGGTATCACCAGGGCGAGGCGCAGATTGTGGCTCATCTGGTAAGGGCTCTTGTCCGGCTATGGGGAGCAGAAGCAGCGCGGGGCATCGGGGTGATTGCGCCATATCGGTTGCAGGTGTACGCAATTCGGCAACTTCTGCCCTCCGCTCTTCGCTCTGTGGTAACCGTGGATACGGTGGAGCGTTTCCAGGGGAGTGAGCGGGAGAGCATTGTTATCTCCTTAGCCGTCAACCATCCTTGGGAGCTCTCCTTCCTGCAATCTTTGGCTCAGCTTCCTGATGGGACTGTGGTAGACCGGCGGTTGAACGTCATGCTGACCCGTGCCCGGCAGCAGGTAATCTTGGTGGGAAGCTCCTCCGTTGTGCGGCACAGTCCACTCTACCGCCGTTTGTTGGCATTTGTCAGCACCCATGGTCACTATCTCCGTGTCGAAGAGCTGGCCACCATGCTGTCGGTACGAAGTCCCCTTTTGCCCTAAGTTTGCAGGTTCCAGAGCGATTGAGAGCTTTGCATGGAACACCACGAACGCATCATCGTCCTGGATTTCGGTTCTCAATATACCCAGCTCATTGCCCGTCGGATTCGGGAGTGTGGGGTGTATGCGGAAATACACCCGTACTGGGAGTTAGCTTCTCAGCTGCAGGCCTTATCGCCGAAAGGTATTGTGCTTTCGGGCGGACCCGCCAGCGTGTACGCTGAGGATGCTCCCCGGCCTGACCCAGCCATCTTTGAGTTAGGCGTTCCTATCTTGGGCGTCTGTTACGGTTTGCAATTGTTAGGGTTCCATTTCGGCGGTGAGGTGACCCAGGCAGCTCGGCGGGAATACGGGAGAGCAGAGCTTTTTATTACGGACGGTGCCGATCTTTTTGCCGGCATCTGCAGCCCTACCACTGTCTGGATGAGCCATGGGGATGCATTGACCCGTCTTCCTGAAGGGTTTGAGTGCATTGCCTATACGGAGAACGCTCCTATAGCGGCAATCCGCCATCGGGGACGGAAGCTTTGGGGAGTGCAGTTCCATCCTGAGGTGGAACACACTGTTGAAGGGCGCCGCATCATAGAGAACTTCGTCCGTAGGATTTGCGGTTGCCAGGCAGAATGGACTCCGGAAGCTTTCGTTGAGGCTGCCCTTAGGGATATCCGGCAACAGGTCAATGATGAAGGAGTTCTCTGTGCCCTCAGTGGGGGAGTTGATTCCACTGTCACGGCGGTCTTAGTCCACCGGGCTATTGGGGAACGGCTCCACTGTATTCACGTGGATACTGGGCTTATGCGTGAGGGGGAGAGTCAGACCATTGCCCGTCTTTTCCAAGAGCATTTTGCCATTCCGCTGACCGTCGTTGATGGTGCGGAAGTATTTCTCAGCCGACTGCGGGGGGTGACCGATCCCGAGCAGAAACGCCGCATTATTGGGCATACCTTCATTGAGCTTTTCGAGCGCGAGGCACAACGTTTTCCCGATGCCCGGTGGCTAGCTCAGGGAACACTTTATCCGGATGTCATTGAGTCGACGTCCGTCCGTGGACCATCGGCAACGATAAAGTCGCATCACAATGTTGGAGGGCTCCCGGAGCGAATGCAACTTCGGCTTCTGGAGCCTTTGCGGGAGCTTTTCAAGGATGAGGTTCGTGCTGTCGGGCGTGTTCTGGGAGTTCCCGAATGGTTCCTGCGCCGGCATCCATTTCCGGGACCAGGGCTGGCAATCCGGATTGTTGGGGAAGTTACCCCGGAGAGGCTATCGTTGGTGCGGCGGGCAGATGCAATCTTTTTAGAAGAGCTTGAGCGGGCGGGGCTTACGGACACGGTCTGGCAGGCTTTCGCCGTGCTGCTTCCGGTCCAAAGTGTGGGGGTCATGGGGGATGAGCGGACATACGAATACGTCTGTGCCCTCCGTGCGGTCACCAGTACGGATGGGATGACAGCGGATTGGGCGCGGTTACCGGAGGAGGTACTGGCGCGGGTGTCTTCACGGATTATCAACGAGGTGCGGGGAATCAACCGCGTTGTGTACGACATCTCCAGTAAGCCTCCGGCCACGATTGAGTGGGAATAGGCACGGTGTCGGTGATGGCGCACATCGTTGAGGGACACTTCCAAGGGATAAACAGTCGCATTGCGCTTGTGGTTGCTCGGTGGAATCGGCTTGTGACTGAGCGCCTTCTGGCCGGCGCTTTGGATACGCTCCGACGCCATGGGGTTCCGGAGGAAGCCGTGACGATCGTGTGGTGTCCCGGTAGCTTTGAGCTCCCTCTCATTGCGCAGGAACTAGCCCATAGCGGGCGGTACGATGCAATCATTGCTCTCGGAGCCCTCATTCGCGGGGAGACCCCTCATTTTGACTACATTGCTGCGCAGGTTGCCTCTGGTCTTGCTCACGTGGCGCTGCAGACACGCTGCCCCTGTCTATTGGGAGTCCTGACCACGGATACCCTTGAGCAAGCATTGGAGCGAGCGGGGGGCAAAATGGGGAACAAAGGGGCTGAAGCAGCGTTGGCGGCTTTGGAAATGGTGGATGTATTGCGGCGGCTCCGGGAATGAGCCTGCGCGGGGTGCTGTATAAGCTTTTCAGCCTCGGATGGATGCTATCCACTGTTTTCGCAGACGAGACTCCGCGCATTGAGCGATGGGAGCTCTATACGTCTCTTTTAACTGTCCGCTCTGTTGCCAGCGATGGTCACCGCCTGTGGGTGGCAACGACGGGAGGGCTTTTCACGTACGAACCCGTCCGCGGGGAGATTGTCCCGATACGGCGTATCGAGGGGCTCTTGGTGCATGATTTCACAGCTATAGCTGCTGATACACACCGTGGACTTGTCCTTGCCGGTGCATCTGATGGAACGGTAGAGCTGTGCGAGCTTCCAGGGAACTGGGAGCATATTCTGGATATCCGCAACCACTCGGGCATTTCTGACAAGCGGATTACGGGCATTGTTCTTGCCGGAAGACGAGCATACGTGGGGACGGTGTTCGGTTTGGTTGTCCTGGATATTCCCACACGCACTGTTGAGCAATCCACGTATCGGATTGGTCCTTTCCCTGTGGGGACGCCCGTTTCTGCCCTTGCTGTGTGGAACGACAGCCTTTGGGTGGGGACGCCTGTAGGACTTGCTGCTGTGCCGATTGGGGCAGCGATGTTGAATTATCCGCCACTCTGGCGTCGGGTATGGGATTCAGGGGTCAGTGCTCTCAGTCCTGGTCCTGCAGCCCTTGGGATTGCTGCGGCAGATCGTCGGGTGTTGAGCTATTCTGCTGGATCTGTAAGCTTGCTCCGTCAGTATGAGCAGCCTGTTGTAGGTATTGTGTGGGTGCGAGACCGTCTCTTCGTGGCAACGCAGAATGAATTTTGGCAGGAACAGCCTGTGCCACGGCAGCTCCCGATGCCAGCCTCTTCTCCTTCGGGGCTCTGGGGAGGTGTTGTGGGGGGCGAGATTTACTTAGCGCTGGCTGTTCCTGACGATGGAGTCTGGTATTGGAGCAACCGCCAAGAGACATGGAGACATGTCCGGCCGAACACACCCCATACGAATCTGTTACTTTCGTGCGCTATTGATACTGCGGGGACTCTGTGGTGTGCCACCGATCGTGGGGCGGGACTTGGCTTTGCCTGCCTCTTCCGTGGTCTTTGGTATTCTTTCACAACAGCGACTCACCCACAGCTTCGCTACAACGAATACCACCGAGTGTACATCTCGCCCTTGGGGGAAATCTGGTTTGCTGGCTGGGGAGGAGGGCTGGTGCGGGTAGTGCCCAGCGATACGGGTTTTGCCCTGGAACGGTACGATGTAACCAATACGCCCCTGCGGGGAATCCCGAGGGATACGGGATACCTCCCTATCGGCGAGCTCGCCTTTGATGCCGAGGGAAACCTCTGGGGCATTTGCCATTGGTGTGTAACCGGCGCTTTGTTTCGACGGACTGTTGGAGATGGCGTTGTTCGTCCGCTGCTGACCTCGCTGCCACTGAGTCAACGACAGAACTACCCATTGGTCATAGACCCGTTTGGGACCAAGTGGTTCGGATCCCTGGTCGGTGATGGGCTCTTTTACTATCGTGAAGCAACGGCCTCAACCCCGGAGATATGGGGACGGGTGACCACAGCAAATGCTGGTTTGCCCAGCAACATCCAGTACGCCTTGGCGATAGATCACGAGGGCATGGTATGGGTGGGAACTCCCAGTGGAGTCGGCGTTGTTTTAAATCCCAGCGCAGCTCTGACAGGTGCAACCCCTGTGGTGCGGAATGTGAGTCTGTTGCGGGATCAGGCTGTCTATGGGATCGCTGTGGATGTCTCCAACAACAAGTGGCTGGCGACGGATAACGGTGTGTGGGTAGTAAACCCTGAGGGGACAACAGTGTTATTGCACTTGACAGCGGAGAACAGTCCGCTCCCGAGCAATCAGGTGCGCTCTGTGATGATAGAGCATCGAACGGGTCGGGTTGTGGTGGGGACTCGGGCAGGTGTTGCCATCCTGTGGACCTCGGCGCGCCTTCCGCAGGCTCACTATGGGCTTCGCTGCCATCCTCAGCCATTCGTACCTGAGCGCGACGAGCTATTGACAATAGATGGTTTGGCAGAACGGAGTATCGTGCAGGTGTTGACTCTGGAGGGAGCACTCGTTGCCCGCTTCCAAAGCCAGAGTCGGACAATATACTGGGATGGGCGAAACATGCGTGGCGAGCTAGTGCCTGCGGGCGTTTACGTCATTACTGCTCTTTCCGAAACAAGCGGGGAGACAGCGCAGGCGAAAGTGCTGGTTTTGCGACCATGAAAGGGAAGACTTTCTCTACGCTGTGCTACTTGCACAGTATAGCCTCGCCCCAGGCGGTAGAGGAAAGAAACAAATTCATTAACTTTGTCACAAACCTCACACGAATAGCCAAACGTATGTCACGTAGTCAACTGACGGGGGAGCAATGGCACGGATTCCACATGTACCAGTGATAGGAATCGTTGTGGGAGCGTCTTTAGCATGGGCGACGGCTGGGTGGGCACAGACAGGGCAAGTCTGCTTCCAACGCTTCAAAAACAGCAACGTTGGGACGGAGTTCTATCTGTCCTTCCCACCGTGCTATGAGGAAGTATTCGGTGCCCAGAACAATGTGGTCATTTATATCGCCTCTTGGGTTCGGGGGAAGGTGCTGGTAGAAGTGCCTGGCAAGGGGTTCTATCGGGAGCTCTACACGATCCCCAACGATGTGGTGGAAGTGGTCCTGACACCGGCTATTGGGCAGCCGTATACCAAAGCTCCAACGGGTGATGCCCCATCGGAAGACCAGATTTACACAAAAGCGGGTGTTCACGTTGTCTCCGAGGTCCCGATTGCTGTCTATGGTGTGACTCGTTTTGTGTACACAACGGATGCTTTCATGGCAATCCCCGTGTCCATGCTGGGCACGGAATATGTGGTATCCTCCTACCCCGATATGTCGGCGATGTACCCGGGGTACTACTTGCCGTCGGAGACGGTAATTGTGGCAGCTTACGATAACACGGAGGTGTTTTTCACCCTCTATGGCAATCAGTACACGCGCACCCGCGGTGGGATGCGTCCTGGGCAGACAAAGCGATGGACCCTCCAAAAGGGGGATGTCGTTGCCATCAGCAGCTATGGTCCGGAGGCGGACCTCAGCGGGAGCCGTATCGTTGCTACGAAACCTGTTGCGGTGATTTCCGGGAACCAATGCGCCAATGTCCCCACGTACATGCGCTGGTGCGATTTCATTGTGGAAATGGAGCTCCCTACGTACGCATGGGGCAAGACATACTTCGTTACGCCCGTCTACGGAGCGAATCGGATGCGGAATCAGAACTCCGTCATCCGCATCTTCGCAAAGGAGCCAAACACGAAGGTGTACCTAGATGGGCGAGAATATGCCGTCATCCCGAAAGGCTTCGGCGGGCTGCGCAATGAGGCATGGCTTGATATTGAAGATCCAGACCCTGCTGGGCCTCGTCCGATTGTGATTTCGGCGGACAAACCGATTTATGTGGTGCAATACAACAAAGGACAAGAAACCGACATGCCGCAGCCAACCGACCCATTCCAAATGGCGCTGCCCCCGCTTGAGCAGGCGCAAACCCACGTGATCTTCTCCACACCAGGGGCTCGTGGTGGAGCGGTCCAGCCATTCCCGCGGAACTTCATCAATTTGGTGTTCCCGCTCAATGAGGATGGAACGGTCCCCGGTGATTTAGAGTTCGGAGAGTTCATCGGAGGGCAGTTAGTCTGGACCCCGATTCGAGCAAAGTTTGACCCAACACGGATTCCCTTCTCCGTGCGAGTCAATGGGCGTATGTGGGCATTTAAGTTGTTGAAGCTAGCGTATAATGGTGTTTTCCAGATCCGCTCGCGTAGCGGCAACTTCCCCTTCCTGGCGTACTCATATGGAGGCTCGGACTATGATTCCTATGGTTTCGTGACCACTATGGCCTTTGGGAAGATGTTGGATCCGGCAGATACGCTCCCGCCTTTGGTGACCTGGTCCCAGAGCTGTGATGGAACAGCCGAGGGGATAGCGATAGACCGACCGTCAGAGGCTGCGGTGCGGAGCAATTTAGCAGAGATCCGTTTGGACCCGGAGGCAAGCTACAATTACACACTGACGCTGTTGGATCAGTTAGTTCCAGGGACGACAGCATCAGTGCAGTGGATTCTGACAGTTAATGACCCACTACAGCCTGCGCGGGCTGTTGTTGTGGTTGCTGACCGGCGAGGTAATGATACATGTGTGACGGTAGAGTATTCCCCCTTCGTCGTGCAGATGGAGCCTAAGTTGCTGAATTACGGACAGCTCAAAGTTGGACAGAGCCGTACTATGACGATACGGGTCAGCGTGCCCGATGTAGAGGGATACCAGCCAATGCGAGTCACCCGATTCCAGCTGAAAGATGGGGGGAAAGGGTTTGCCTTCGTTGTTCCACCAGTGGTCCCACTGCTCATCCAACCGGGGCAGACTTTGGAGTATCAGATACGCTTTACGGCCACCGCAGTGGGGACATTCGTAGACTCGGTGGGTATTGGGGATGAGTGTAATTTCCGCTACATTACGGAATTACGGGCACAGGTTGATGAGCCGGAGATTCAGGTAAGCGATTATGATTACGGCTCCGTTCCGGTGGGCATGGAGGTTCCGGGATGGATTCAGGTGAGGAATACGGGGCGAGCAGATTTGGTCATCACGGGTTATCGCGGACCGAGTGCAGCGGGAATCTTCCGTCTGGTGGGATGGCCAACTATCTCACCGACGAGTCCTCTTGTGCTGAGGCCGGGACAAGTCCAAACGTTGCAGGTCAATTTTGCTCCACCGGATGCTCAGCGCTATACGGATGTAATTACCTTCAGCACTGATGCAGGGCGTGTGGATAGCGTTGCACTCCTGGTAGGGACGGGGATAAAAGCAGAAATCGTTGCCGAGGGCTACGATTGGGGACGGCGCCGGATTGGGCGAGGACCGTATGACGACGGGGGTCGTAGCGGTGTTCGGGTACGGAATGTCGGCACACAAGTCCTTACGGTAACGGACGCCGTGCCTTCAGGACCAACAACAGGGTTTGTTTACAACCGGGGTGATTTCGTTGGACTGACACTGCAGCCAGGGGAGGAGCGCTTGATCCCGGTCCAGTTTAATCCTCAGCAGACGGGGTATTATCAAGTGCAGTTGACCTTGCAGAACACAACGGGGATTCCTGTCACGGTCGGCTTGCGCGGCATCGGCATTGTGCCGCGGGTACGGATGACCCCGCAGGTTGACTTCGGGACAACATTGGTGAATGCTCCAACGCCGAACACAGGGCAGGTCGTGGTAGAATGCCTGGAGTGGGAATTCCAGGATGCGCTGACTATCAGTGATATTGTCTCCACGCCAGCTGGAGCTGTCAGCGAGACGGCGACCGCCTTCGGTACACTTGGTTTCCGATATGACAAAGCGGCTCTGGGACTGCCCCGAGTGTTGCAGCCGGGAGAGCAATTGGTCTTCTCTGGTGAATTTGTTGCGCAGCAAGCAGGGCCGGTCCGAGCAACATTGACTCTGGTAAGCGATGCCGAGAACAACGATGAGGCGGTCTGCGAATGGTTGGGCAATGGAATTACTCAAGGTTTAGAGTTGGCGGGTGCAGACACAACCGTCTGTGCAGGAACAGAAGGGGAACTGCGGGCTCTCCTGGAAAATACAGGCACGGCACCGATTCAAGTGCAGGAGATTTGGTTAGAGAATGCCACGGGCGGGGCAACCTTCCAATTGGGAGCAGGGGTTCCGCAGACACCCTTTGATCTGCAACCAGGCGAGGTCCGGGGGATTCCCGTGGTTTACAATGTACCTCAGGCGGGGACATACTCCGTGGAGCTGGTGGTGCGTAACTCTAGCACAGATAGGCCAGAGTTGCGGACCGCGCTCTCGGTAGACGTGCTCTCTTTCCAGCGTCAGTTCCAGATTGCCGGCGGTCCATGGAGTGGGGTTGCGGGGACACAGTTTTGGGTCCCAGTGCGAGTGGAGCCGGGCACGGATTTAACGCAGGCAAATATCACGACGTTGATTGTCCGGATGACCTTTGAGCCTACTCTTCTAGGGCCAGACGTGAACGCAATCCAGCTTGGACCAGCAGCGGCGGGAATGCAGCTGGCAAATCCAGTGGTCGTGGGGAATGAGCTTCGGTTTGCTTTGGTAGCACAGCCAGGACAGCGCTTCCGGGGACAGGCAGGTGAGCTGGTGCGAGTTCTCTTCACAGCGTATCTCTCCCCTTGGGCGACGCAGTCACCGATTGGGTTGAGCGTGGAGGCTCCCGGGAATGCTTGCGTCCAATTCCTCTCAACGGGCAGTGGATTTACTCTGTTGCCTGTGTGCGCTTTCAATTTGCGGAAAGTCACGTTGAGTCCACAGGGGTATAGCTTGCAGCAGCTACATCCACAGCCGCTCACGCGAGCTCAAACAGAGGTAGAGCTGGAGTTCTCCATTGGTATGACTGGAGAGACAGAGCTTGCCGTGTACAATGCTATGGGTGAACGAGTCTTAACGTTGGTCCAAGCCGTCCTGGAGGCAGGGACTTATCGGATTGGGCTACCGGTAGGACGGTTGTCGCCAGGCTTGTATTTCTATCGCCTCCGCTCAGGACCATACGCGCAGACCCATCGGCTCCTCATCAGCGAGTGAGGAGGGGTACTCACCCGACATGGGAGACGACTGTGTGCGAAAGAGATAAGCTCTGCCCTGCCAGTCCCGGGAGTGGACAAGCGAGAGCGGGCTTTCAAGGGTTAGGGGACAGTGGGGTTGGATGAGCGGGGTGAGGTACTTGTGAGTGCGGGACTTAGCTCAGTGAGATGACGCGGCGGAAGTCGCAGACGAGCACCTTTGGATGTCCCGCCCGTATTGCCCATGACTCTACGCCCTTTTATAGGCGCCGACTCTATGAAGGTTTGCCACAGGAGCAGGAAATCCCATACCAGGAGACACCACTCCCGCGGCAGTGTGTCAATCGGATCTTTTGCAAAAGCTCCGAGAGCATGGATGAATTGCCTGACCGCTCTGTTCACTTGATGGTGACTTCACCGCCGTACAACGTTGGTAAGGAGTATGATAATGACTTGACGATAGGCGAGTATCGGGATTTTCTCCGGCGGGTGATGGCAGAGGTGTACCGTGTATTAGTACCAGGCGGACGGGCTTGTATCAATGTGGCAAATCTGGGACGTCGTCCTTATCTGCCTTTGCATGCTTTCCTTGTCCAAGATATGCTGGAGTTGGGTTTCCTGATGCGTGGCGAGATTATTTGGGACAAAGCATCCACCGCAAGTCCGTCAACTGCCTGGGGGAGTTGGTGCTCGCCCCGAAACCCAACGCTGCGCGATGTCCATGAGTACATCCTGGTGTTTTGTAAGCAGAGCTTTCGCCGCCCTAACCCGTTTGATCGGAGACCCACGATAAGCCGCGATGAGTTTCTGGAATTCACAAAGAGCCTTTGGCGTTTTCCTGCGGAAGTGGCAACAAAGGTTGGGCATCCTGCACCCTTTCCCGTTGAACTACCGTATCGGCTTATTCAGCTTTACACCTTTGAGGGGGAAGTTGTGCTGGACCCGTTTATGGGGAGTGGCACCACAGGCATTGCCGCGCTGAAAGCGGGCAGGATTTTTGTCGGGTATGAGATTAATCCTGAGTACGTCGCCTTAGCCAATCGGCGTATTAGAGCCTCCCTTAGCCAGCAGCCGCTGTTTGACTAAAGATAGGGCCCGTCAGTGGTAGGGGATAGTTGCGGTGCGAGGCGGTCAGGGTAACAGTCCTTGAACATGCCAGGGTGGCGGAAGTGTACGAGCGCAGGGAATAACAAGCTGCGGCTGCGGCAGCCCGGAACCTGCAGGCTTACCTACAGTAGCTTTATCTCGGCGAGGTTTCTCCTTGGGTGCGGCTCTTGCTGGCTGAGTCAATCACTTCAGATCGTATCCGACGAAGGGAAGCAGTGCTAAGAGGCGTGCGTACTTAATTGCTTTGGCGATACGCCGTTGCTGCACAGCCGTGACCCCTGTGATGCGCCTCGGCAAGATCTTTCCTTCCTCGTTGATGAAGTGTTGCAGCAGAGGGATGTTGAGGTAGTCAACGTACCGATTTTCTCCTAATGGATTCGGGCGTTTCCGCCCTTTGTGTTTGCGCACTGTCACAGCCATGGCTTATCCCTGATTTCCTGACGGTTGCTCTGCTCCGGTGGAAGGCTGTTGAGATTGCTTCTTCTGGCGAATCTGCTCTGTTTTCTGTAGGCGGCGTTGGAATCGCTCAACGCGACCGGTTGTATCAACCAGAACTTGCTTACCCGTGAAGAAGGGATGACTTTTGGAGTCAATCTCTAAAACAAGCCGATCACGCTTGGCACAGGAACGGGTGACGAAGACGGTTCCATCCGTCATAACGACCTCAATGGGACGGTAGTATGGGTGGATGCCCTTTTTCATGGCTTGTCTTTGCTGATGTCCAACGTGTCCAGCTCACTGATGTCATTGACGCGGACGAAGCGCTTGAGAAAGCGAATTGTTCCACGCTCGGAGCGGTATCCTTTGATCACTTGGACCATTATGGGGCCTTTGCCCCGCTGTTCTGCTTTACGGACTTTGTCAACGAAACTCTGTGCTTTCGCCATGGCAGCTTGCAGTTTTGAGGTGAGTTATTAGATGCAGCTGCAAAATTACAGCTTTGCCGAAAGATGGGCGGTAGCCCAAGCCCTTGAGGGAGTTACGTAATTTTGCGTGTTCAACCGGCTGTTGAGCTTTTAATGCCGATTTCTCACTACCGGACATATCAGCGGATAGCTGATCTGCCGCAGTTGGTTGGTGAAAGCGTCGTGTTACGGGGATGGATAGCTGACCGTACGGACAAGGGGCGGCTGCAATTTCTGCGCTTTCGGGATGGATCGGGATTTTGTCAGTTAGTAGTCTTCCAACCGGAGGTTCCTCCTGAGGTATTTGAGGCGGCGGCCACGGTTACCCAGGAGTCCTCCGTTATCGTCGGCGGGATTGTACGGCGCGATGAACGGGCTCCCGGTGGATATGAAATTCAAGTGAAGGACTTCCGGATTCTGCAATTAGCCAAGGGCTATCCGATCACCCCTAAGGAACATGGGGTGGAGTTCCTTCTGGAGCATCGTCATCTCTGGCTCCGTTCCCCGCGCCAGCATGCCATCATGCGAGTTCGGGCAGCAGTCATTCGAGCAATTTGTGAGTTTCTGGATGCCAATGGGTTTGTACGCATTGATGCGCCTATCCTGACCGCCAATGCATGTGAAGGGACCACGACGCTGTTTGAGCTAGACTACTTTGATTTGGGCAAGGCGTATCTGTCCCAATCAGGACAGCTCTATGCCGAAGCTGCTGCGATGGCTCACGGGCGGGTATATACGTTAGGACCTACCTTCCGCGCGGAGCGTTCCAAAACGCGGCGTCATTTGACCGAATTCTGGATGGTTGAGCCAGAGGCAGCATTTTTTGACTTAAATGACGACATGGATTTGGCGGAAGACCTTGTGGAGTACATTGTCCAGTATGTCTTGCGGCACTGTGAGCGGGAGTTACACACGTTAGGGCGTGATATTAGCCGGTTAGAGAAGGTGCGGCGACCCTTCTACCGGATGAGTTACACGGAGGCAGTTGAACTCATCCGTCGCAAAGGGGTGAAACTTCACCGGAAGTTGCCCGATGGGGGCGAGGAGCTTGTTGACTTCCCTTGGGGAGAGGATTTCGGGGCTCCCCAAGAGGATGCCATCATGGAGGAGTTTGACAAGCCGTGCATTATTCACCACTACCCAGCGGCAGTGAAGGCGTTTTACATGAAGCGTGATCCGCAAAATCCTGAGCTTGCCTTGGCTATGGATATGCTTGCACCCGAGGGGGGCGGGGAGATTATCGGCGGCAGCCAGCGCGAGGACGATTACGATGCCCTCCTTCAACGCGTTCGGGAGCAGGGCTTACCCGAAGATGCCTTTCGATGGTACCTGGATTTGCGTCGCTACGGCTCGGTGCCCCATAGCGGCTTTGGCTTGGGCATTGAGCGAACAGTCAAGTGGATCACCGGTGTTCAGCATATCCGGGAAGTGATTCCTTTCCCGCGTATGCTCTATCGCATTGTGCCATAGGAAGACAGGGAAGAGGTGACAAATGGAGCATCCTCATAAGTACCATGAGAGCCATTCCCAGCTTCTTCCGCAAGATAGCAAGGAAGTGGTCTGGGACTTAAGGGATCTGTACCCCGGAATTGACTCTCCCGCTTTCCAGGCAGATTTAGCAGAGCTCCCTGCGCGGGCGGAAGATTTTGCCCGGCGCTGGCGCGGACGGTTGTCTGGGCTTTCGGAGGAGCAATTAGTGGCATTGCTCCAAGAGTATGAGGCCTTGGTAGAGATTAGTGCTCGCCTGGAGAGCTATGTCTACCTTCTTTGGTCAACGGATACGGAAAATCCCCGTATAGGGGCACTCCTCCAGCGGGTGCGGGAAGTTGTTGCCCTGGCTGAGCGTTCCCTGGTCTTTGTGCCGGTGGAATGGATGCATGCGCCGTCGGAGGTTCATGCGCGCGTGCTGGGATCTACTCACTTTCACCGTTGGCGCCACTGGTTGAGCCATACGCTGCGCTTCCGTCCGTATACCCTGTCGGAGGAGGCAGAGCAAGCATTGGTGCTGAAGGGGACGACGGCTCGTTTTGCCTGGGTGCGCCTCTTTGACGAGCTGACCAGTAGTATGGTCTATACTCTGGATGGCACTCCCTATCGGCAACAGGAAATTTTGGCGCTTCTGCACCATCCCAATCAAGAACTTCGGCGCCGTGCTTCCGAAGCCTTCACTGCTGGATTGCGCCAGCAGGCGCGCTTGCTGACCTTCATCTTCAATACCGTGCTTTCCGATTGGTACACGACTATGATCCAGCTGCGGGGATACCCCCATTGGTTAGCGCCGCGGAATCTGGAAAATGAGCTCAGTGATGATGCTGTGCACGCACTTGTTCAGACGGTCGTTGAAGGCTATGAGCTAGTTGAGCGATACTATCAGCTCAAGCGACGTCTACTCGGTCTTGAGCAGCTCTATGAGTGGGATCGCTATGCACCGTTGCCAGCGGCTTCTTGGACTTGGAGTTGGTCCGAGGCGCAACAGGCTGTTTGGCAGGCGTATCAGGAGTTTTCACCGGAGTTCGGGGAGATTGTGTCCCGCTTCTTCACCGAGCGTTGGATTCATGCAGCTGTTCGGCCAGGGAAACAAGGGGGGGCGTATGCAGCTCCCACCGTGCCCTCTGCACATCCGTACGTTTTTCTCAATTTCACCGGTACGACGCGGGATGTGTTGACTTTGGCGCACGAGCTTGGGCACGGTATCCATCAGTATCTGTCGCGGCAGCATAGCATTTTGCAGGCGCATGCCCCGCTCACGTTGGCAGAGATGGCTTCTACATTCGGGGAGATGCTTACCTTCCAGCGCTTGCTCCATCAGTGTGATGATACGCGGGCTCGCCTGGCATTGCTCGTCGGGAAACTGGATGATATTTTGGCAACGGTCTTTCGGCAGGTGGCAATGCACCGTTTTGAGGAGCTTATTCACCGCCATCGGGCAGAGCAGGGGGAGCTGACGACGGGAGAGTTTTCCACCTACTGGATGCAGACGCAGCAGGAGATGTTCCGCAGCAGCGTTACACTAACGGACAACTACGCCCTCTGGTGGAGTTATATCCCCCACTTCCTCCATACACCGGGGTACGTCTATGCCTATGCTTTTGGGGAGCTGCTTGTGCTGGCACTGTACCGGCAGTACCAGCAAGAGGGCAGCTCCTTTTTCCCACGGTACCGAGATCTCTTGGCAGCGGGTGGTTCAGAGGAGCCCGAGCGTCTGCTGCGACAATTCGGTATTGACATCACGCAGCCGGCCTTTTGGAGGCAGGGGCTTGCCGTGATTGAGCGCATGATCGCGCAGGCAGAACAATGGAGCTCATCGTAAGTATCCGGCAGATGCAGTACTATGCCGAGCAGCAACGATATGCCGGACGCCGTATCGCTGTCGTCCCTACGATGGGATACTTCCACGAGGGGCACCTAAGCCTCATCCGGCAGGCACGCCAGCTTGCAGATGTCGTCATTACGACGCTCTTTGTCAACCCTACGCAGTTTCTCCCCGGTGAGGATTATGAACGCTATCCCCGCGACCTTGAGCGTGATCGCCGCTTAGCGGAAGAAGCTGGCAGCGACGTGCTCTTTGCCCCGACTGTCCAGGAGATGTATCCGGCGGGCTATACGACGCGGGTGACTGTGCTTGGGGTGTCGGAGAAGTTTGAAGGCGTCTTCCGCCCTGGGCACTTCCAGGGCGTGGCAACAGTTGTGACGAAACTTTTTCTGGCAACAAAGCCACATGTTGCCCTCTTTGGGCAGAAGGACTGGCAGCAAACCTTAGTGGTGCGGCAGTTAGTGCGAGATCTGAACTTTGACGTTGAAATTGTGGTTGTCCCTACAGTGCGCGAAGCAGATGGTCTGGCGATGAGCTCTCGCAATATCTACCTTCTGCCCGAGCAGCGTCAGAAGGCAACGGTTCTCTACCGGGCGCTCCAGCGGGCACGAGAACTCGTTCTCCAGGGCCAGCGGCGACGGCAGGTGCTGGTCCAAGCCATGGCTGAGGAACTTCACAGTGTCCCGGAGATACAACTGGATTATGCTGCGGCTGCCGATGCTTTCACGCTGGACGAACCAGAAGAATTCGCCGGAGGACAGCAGATTGCCTTGCTGGTTGCAGCTCGCTTGGGTCAGATACGGCTCATTGATAACGAAGTCGTGCAGGTCCCACCGACAGGAGCAGAGCGTGCCTGAGATCATTGGACTCTTTCCCCTCCAGAGTCCGCTCTTGCCTGGGGAGCCTCTTCCGCTCCATATCTTTGAGCCACGTTACCGGCTGCTCCTCCAGCAGGTGCTGGCAGGACAACAGCGGATAGGAATCAACTTGTTGCTGGACGGACAGCTTCACGAAATAGGCTGTATTGCGCAAGTGGAGCGAATTCTGCGTCGCTATCGGGATGGGCGTATGGACATTGCCGTCATAGGTGGGCAGCGCTACCGCATTTGGCAACTGGATGAGCAGAGCCATCCTTACTGGGTGGCGACAGTAGAATGGTGGACCGATGAACCAGAAGAACCCGATGGACAGCTCCAGCAGGCATGCTATTACCTCTACGGGGAGCTCCTCCAACTACTACGGAGACCCTCAGCCGAGGTAGAAGAACTCCTTGCGGAAGCTCGCCGCACAACGGCTTTGTCCTTCTTCCTGGGAAAGCAGCTCGGTTTGGAACCGCTCCAGCGGCAATACTTGCTTCAGATGCGCTCCGAACGTCAACGGCTCCACTGGATTCATGACTATTTGCAGGGGCTTCTTACCCAGTGGCGGGCAATGGAGGTTTATATCCAGCGCGTCCGCAGCAATGGGTATTTCCCTCCGTAACTCCACGACCGGTGGGCAGCCTTCGTCTCTTTCCGAAAGTGCCATTGAAGCTGTTGGCGAAAGTCATGAGGCGAGAAATTCTCATTTCTGAATTGCTCAGTGAAGTTCGGGTTGCGATCCTGGAGGAGGGCAAACTTGCCGAACTCTGGATTGATGTCCCAGATCGGGAGCGACGGATCGGGGCTATCTATCTGGCGAAGGTCAGGCGGATCGTACAGGGCATCAACGCCGCTTTCTTGGACATTGGGCTTGAGCAGGATGCCTTCCTGCACTTCTCCGATGTGGCTGAGGAGGCAGTGGAAGAGCAGGTCCATTGGGAAGAGGGGGAGGAAGAATCCCGGGCTGAGGTTTCAGGCACCGCAGTCCGACGTCAACCCCGTACAGCGAAGACCAACGGGAAGCCCAAGGCATATCCTGTCTTCCGCACCCGTCGTTCGGGTACAGTGGTCATCCCCTTGGAGCTGGGACAGAAACTGCTCGTGCAGGTTATGAGGGATGCTTATGGACAGAAGGGAATGCGGGTGACCACGCGAGTGACTATTCCGGGACATTACCTGATTCTGGCACCATTTGAGAGCGGGATTGGAGTATCACAGAAAATCGCCAATGAAGACGAACGCCGTCGGCTCCGATTCATTGTGCGCTCGCTACTTCCGGCAGATTATGGCTGTATCATCCGCACAGCGGCTCAGGGGCAGAAGGCCGAAGTGCTTCAGCGGGAGCTCCGGTGGCTTTTGGAGGAGTGGCGACGGGTTGAACGGCAGGCTCGCCTGGGAGGCCGTCCTCAGTTGCTGCGGCCCGAAGACCCTATTTACATTGAGGCCGTTCGTGAGTTCCTTGCCCCCGATGTGGAGCGTATCTTCGTGGACTCTCGCTCCATTTACCGAGTGCTGCGTCAGTACTTGAGCCGTGTTGCTCCGGAGATGCTTTCCCGCTTGGAGCTCTATACGGACAAAGAGCCCCTCTTTGACCGCTTCGGCATTGAGAGTGAAATTGCTCAACTCCACCAGCGTCGTGTCGCCTTGCCCAGTGGGGGATCGCTGGTCATCGACTACACGGAAGCGATGACGGTGATTGATGTCAATACGGGTCGTGGTATGGGCGATCCCAGCCAGGAAAGTAACGCCTTGCGCACGAACCTGGAAGCTGCCCGCGAGATTGCCCGACAGGTGCGCCTCCGCGATATCGGCGGCATTGTGTTGGTGGATTTCATTGACTTGCAGCAGGAGAAAAACCGCCAGTTGGTTTATGAGGAGCTCAAGCGGGAGCTGTCTCGGGACCGGGCGAAAACGGTTGTCTATCCGATGACTCATTTGGGGATGCTGCCCTTCACACGACAACGGGTCGGACGCAGCGTTCTGGAGAAGCTGACTGAGCCATGTCCGACGTGCCAGGGAAGTGGGCGGGTATATGTTGGTGCCGTGGTGGTCAATTCGTTAGAACGGTGGCTGCGGAATTTCCGGACCCACGCCCGTGAGTGGCGGGTTCAGCTCCATATCCATCCCCATATTGCTCGAGTGCTCACGCGGGGTCTCTTTTCCCATCGCCTCCGCCTCATGGTGCGCTATCGCGTTTGGTTGCGCATTCATCCAGACCCCCGCTTGCCGATGGACCAGTTCCGGTGCATTTCCCTGCGCCGCAGGCGGGATATAACGGAGGAATATCGCTCGTGAGGCAATGCGCACGGTGACAATTCTGGGCTCCACTGGTTCTATCGGGCAACAGACGCTGGAGGTATTACAGCAGTGGGATGAGTCCGTGCAGATTGGCTACCTGGCGACCAGGACGAACATTGAGCTTCTGGCGCAGCAGGTGCAGCGTTTCCACCCGTTGGGTGTCGTCATCGTGGACGAGCATGCCTGTGCAGAGTTCCGCCGACGTTTTTCTTTCAGCGGTCGGATCCTCTGTGGTGTGGCGGGACTGCAGGAAGCTGCTGCCGACACACGCAATGGTATCGTCATCATCAGTCTGGTAGGGGCGGTGGGGATCCTTCCCACCTTGGCGGCTGTTCGGGCAGGGATTCCGGTGGCGTTGGCCAGTAAGGAGGTGCTGGTGAGTGCAGGGCACATTGTTATGCGGGAGGCACGTCGTGCAGGGGTACCGCTTTTGCCTATTGACAGTGAGCATAGTGCTGCGCTCCAGTGCCTCAGAGGAGAAGAACGGGAAAGCTTGGAGGAGCTTGTGCTGACAGCCTCCGGGGGGCCCTTCCGCACTTTGCCCCGTGAACGGTTTGAGAGTATCACCGTGGAAGAAGCTCTCCGCCATCCCAATTGGCGTATGGGGCACAAGATCACGGTAGATTCGGCAACCCTGATGAACAAAGGGCTGGAGGTCATTGAGGCTCACTGGCTCTTTGATTTACCCCCTGAGCGCATCCGTGTGCTCATCCATCCGCAAAGCATCGTCCACGCGCTACTTTATTTCCGTGATGGCTCGGTGAAAGCGCAGCTTGCTTTGCCCGATATGCGGATTCCAATAGCGTATGCTCTGAGTTATCCTCGGCGTTTACCCTTGGCAGTCCAGCGTCTGGATTTGGCCACTATTGGTCGTCTGGAGTTTGAGCCTCCCGATGCCGAGCGTTTTCCCTGCCTCCGCCTGGCATTAGAGGCACTACGGGTTGGAGGCAGTGCACCTACGGTCCTGAATGCTGCCAATGAGGTTGCCGTTGCAGCTTTCCTAGAGGGTGCCATCCGCTTCTTGGATATCCCTGAGCTTATCCACCGGGCGTTGGAGTCTTTCCCATCCTTACCGGAGCCGACCTTAGAGGAGGTCTTGGAAATAGACCGCCAAGTGCGGCTGTTCGTCCAACGCGCTGTGCAAGAGCGCGTATCTTCATCGGGATAGTCCCCTCAACTCAACGGAGGAAGCCGTGCAAGAGCTGCTCTATCTCCTGGTGGTCATCGGTATTATTGTGACGGTGCACGAGTTGGGGCATTTCCTGGCTGCCCGGGCGATGGGGATCCGGGTTGATGTGTTCTCGATCGGTATGGGGCCACGTCTGATTGGGTATATGCGGGGGCGGGGATGGCGACTGGGTCCTCTGCCACCTCAGTGGCTGGGGCAGGGTGCCACGGACTACCGTCTTTCCCTTTTGCCAATTGGAGGCTACGTCCGGATTGCAGGTATGGTGGAGGAAGACCCGGAAAGTGCTCGCAGTCTCCCGCAGCCATGGGAGTTTCGAGCCAAGAAGCCGTGGCAAAAGGCGTTTGTCCTGTCTGCGGGTGTGTTGATGAATCTCATCACGGCTGTTGTCCTCTTTGCTGCCCTTGCCTTGCTGAAAGGCGGGGAAGAGTGGCAGAGTACCACGATTGCGTATGTCGTGCCGAATTCAGCGGCGGAGAAACTCGGATTACAGGCTGGGGATAAGGTCGTCAGCGTTGATGGAGCCCCTGTGTCCACGTGGAACCAGCTTGTGGAACGTCTGCTGGACCCTTCTGTTTCTGGAGATTCTCGCATAGTGGAAGTCGAGCGTCCCGCCGGCCGGCAGAGGTTGAGCATCCCGAAGGCAACAGTGCTGGAGCTGCTGGCCACACAACGGACACTGGATATCTTCCCGGCGCCGAGTCGCGTGGTGCTGATGGCCGTGGACGATCTGCGTCCTGCTGGGAAAGCAGGGTTGCGTGCGGGCGATACCTTGCTGAGCTTGGAAGGGGAGGCAATTACAACGGCTGCACAATTTATCGCACGCATGAAGGATTATCGGCAGCGGGAGTTCCTACTGCGCTGGAAGCGTGGCACGGATACGCTGAGCGCACGCCTCCGTACCGATAGCGATGGCAAAATCGGGGTGCAGATTACCACTGTCTACACGGGTCCACGGGTTTCTGTCCGTTACAACCTTTGGGAAGCGCTCGCCTTGGGTGCGGAAAGTTCGGCTCGGGTCGTGGTAGGATTTTTCTCCGCCATTGAGGCGATACTTCGGGGTAAACTTTCCGTCCGGGAATCTATTGGCGGTCCCGTTCAGATTGCTCGGGTGGCGGCGGAACAGGCGCGGGTGGGTTGGGAAGCTTTTATCCTCTTTGTTGCCCAGCTCTCGGCTGTTTTAGCGCTCATCAATATCCTTCCCTTCCCGGCGTTGGATGGAGGACATCTGCTGATTGTTGCCCTGGAAGCATTACTTCGCCGGGAACTACCGGTGAAGGTGAAGTTGACAATTCAGCAAATCGGCGTTGCCTTGCTCATGATGTTGATGGTGTTGGTTCTCTGGAACGATCTTCGCCGATGATGCGGATTTTAGTCACGAACGACGATGGTATTGAGGCGGCAGGACTTCATGCTTTGGCGGAAGCATTGCGTCCGTTAGGAGAGGTCGTCATTGTTGCTCCGGATCGCCAGCAGAGCGCTGTCGGGCACGCTCTGACAGTGAGCGAGCCCCTGCGAATTGTCCCATTCCGCTCTAATGGGCAGTTTGTTGGCTATGCGGTCAATGGAACTCCTGCCGATTGCGTCAAGCTGGCAGTCACAACTCTCTTGCCTTGGCGTCCCGATGTGGTGGCTTCGGGCATTAATCATGGCCGCAATACAGCAGTCAATATCCTGTACTCAGGCACGGTCTCTGCCGCAACGGAAGGAACTCTTCTGGGCATTCCCTCGGTTGCCTTCTCACTGGATGCCTATGAAGCGGAGGCGGACTTCCGAGCTGCTGCCGTGATTGCCCGAGCCATTGTTGAGCGTTTACCCTTTCTGAGACTGCCTACCGGGACACTGCTCAATGTGAATATCCCTGCGCTTCCCTTGGAGCAAATTTGCGGCGTGCGGATCACGCACCAGGGTCGTTCGCTCTGGCGTGATTGGTACGAGCGCCGACGCGATCCCTGGGGACGGGAGTATTTCTGGTTAGCGGGCGAGTACGTCCTTGCCGATGGGGATCCCGAGGCGGATGATGTGGCCTTGACGCAGGGCTACGTCTCCATCACTCCGATCCGCTACGCCCTCACGGATACGGCCAGTGTGGAGCAATTGCGGCAACAATTCGGAGAGCTTCTCCCGATATCGGATGTGTCCCATGCAAAGTGAGGGGTCTAATGGAAAAGCTTCGGAGTACGAATCCCTTGGATTACGAAATCCTCATCCGCCGGCGGGGCGAACAGGATTACGCTGCCTATTGCCCCCAGCTTGCCATTATTGTCAAAGGTTCAAGCCATGAGGAGGTAGAAGAACGAATGCGCCAGCATATCCAGCAGTGGATTGAGCAGCTCCGCACGGCGGAGGATTCCGATAAGTCGGTAGCTGGCTAGGGAAGCAAAAGTGAAGGCCTGGAGCCGGAAAATTGAGCAATCTCTGCAAAACTTGTTGCCGTCAGCTCCCACTGAGGCCGATTTCCGCCGGGTCGTTGACCGGATGCTGGAGGAATTCTGCGCCGAGATTGGTCTCAACCCGCAGGTCCGCACGGAATACACCCTCGCCACCGGCCGTGCCGACGCCGTCTTCAACCGCCTGGTGATTGAGTACGAACGCCCCGGCGTGCTGAAGGACCCTCCGGACGCAGCTACGCACCGTGCGGTTCAGCAGGTCAAGGGCTACATCACCGGCCTGGCGAAGAAAGGGGGCCATAAGCTGGAGCGCCTGGCCGGTGTCGTCTTTGACGGTTACTTCATCATCTTTGTCCGCTACATCCGTGGCCAGTGGACGGTGGAAGGCCCTTTTGGGGTCAATCCCCATTCGCTGGAATGGTTCCTGACGTGGCTGGCGGGCCTCTCCTCCGGCATCGCGCTCACCTCCGAAAACCTGACCCGCGATTTTTCCATCGGGCAACTGCGCACGCAAAACATTCTGCGTGAGTTATACCAAGCGCTCGGCCCTGAGTTGGCTGAGCCGAATAGCATCGTTTCCAAACTCTTTGAGCAGTGGCGGCTCTTTTTCAGCGAGGCAATTGACTACTCGGAAGCCTTCGGCGGGCGCAAGCTGGAGCCGCTGAAAAAGTGGGTGCGCAAAGCAGGTTTGAACATCCACAGCGCCGAGGAGGCGGAGCGTTTCTTCTTCGTGCTGCACACCTACTTCGCTCTGCTGGTCAAGCTCCTGGCCTGGCTGGCCCTCTCGCGGCATCTTGGCGTCAGACTGGGTGCGCCGTCCTTTGCCCAACTGGTGACCGCCAACAGCGAGACACTGCGCCGTCACCTGCACGAGCTGGAGTCCGGCGGCATCTTTCGCGCCTACGGCATCCTCAATCTGCTCGAGGGGGACTTCTTCGAGTGGTATCTCCATGCCTGGAACGAGAACATTGAAGCCGCGCTCCGGGAGATCATCCAACGCCTCAAAGACTACGACCCCACCACCTTGACCCTGGTGCCGGAGGAGACGCGCGACCTGTTCAAGAGACTCTACCACTATCTGCTGCCACGCGAGATCCGCCACAACCTGGGCGAATACTACACCCCCGACTGGCTCGCCCAACGGCTGCTGGTGCAGGTGGACAATGAATTCTTCACCGGCGACCCAAAGCGCAATGGGAGCCGCATGCGCCAGAAGCTTTTGAAGACCCGCTTCCTCGACCCGGCCTGCGGCTCGGGCACCTTCCTTGTGCTTATCATCGCCCGGATGGTGGAATTGGGCCGGGCGCTCCTCGTGCCGGAGCACGAACTGCTGGAGAGCATCCTGAACAACGTCGTCGGCTTCGACCTGAACCCGCTGGCGGTGCTGACGGCGCGGGTGAACTACTTGCTGGCGATTGCTGACCTGCTGGAGCACTGACGTGGCGACGTAACCATCCCTGTCTACTTGGCCGATTCGGTGCGCACGCCAGCGCTGGGCAAGGGACTCTTCAACCAGAACGCCTACGAGTTCCCCACTGCTGTGGGGACTTTTCAGGTGCCGGCTGCCCTGTGCATGCCGGGGCGTTTCGACCGCTTCTGCGACCTGCTGGAAGACAGCCTGCGCGCTGACCTGGAGACGGATGCGTTCATTCAACGCTGTGAGCGCGAGCTCTCCCTGCGCCCGGAGGAATGGGACAACCATGCCGTTG
>Ga0209289_100028_pt1 | contig 98034 bp, 83 predicted proteins | sample GXS110809BmetaG_FD_184121 | JGI IMG/M metagenome (GOLD analysis project Ga0209289, IMG submission 184121) | Hot spring microbial communities from Gongxiaoshe hot spring, China to study Microbial Dark Matter (Phase II) - GXS 110809B (SPAdes)... ... | reverse complement strand
TATTGTAGTATAAGCATGCCCTATGTGAGGTGTATCGTTGACATAATATATTGGTGTAGTTATATAGAATTTCATAGATTGAAACTTTATGCTTCGGTTCTTTTAAGAATTTTTATTCAAAAATCGTGTGTTTTTAAGTGGGACTGATTTCATTTACTCGTAGAAATTTTTGAATTCGGTGAGATTTTTATTGAAAATATTTGAGTAAAATAAAAAGTTCTTCTGGTTAGTTAAAAAAAACATTATGGATAGGGGTGTAAAACTCATAGTAAATCCAAATGCTTCGGGTGGCAGAGCTAAGAAGATAGCAAACATAATAGGAGAAAAGTATCAAAATATATTTACTGAAATTGTTTTCACATCTCGCCCACTTGATGCTATTGATATTGCAAGAAAATCTGAAGGCTTTAGTAAAGTTTGTTTTATAGGTGGAGATGGAACACTAAATGAAGTTATAAACGGAATTATGCAGATACCCTTTGAGAAAAGGCCGTCGGTTGGGATAATTCCTGTTGGAACAGGTAGCGACTTTATAAAGACAATGGGAATACCGAAATCAGTTGAGGATGCAGTTGAAGTAATTTTTAACGGTAAAGTAAAAACTCTTGATGTCGCGAGATGTGTTTTTAAAGATTTTAATGGAAATGATGTAGAGAGATATTACATAAATATAACTGAGTTTGGAATGGGGGGAGAAGTTGCAAACCTTGTTAATAAGTATGGGAAGGTTTTCAAGGGTACTTTACCTTTCCTTATATTTGCTGTCATCTGCAATTTAACTTTTAAAAACAAGGAGATCCGTATAAGATCGGATTCTTCTGATGAGAAATTCAGAGACATAAAGGCTAACATAAGAGTTGTTGCTGTTGCTAACGGTAGGTTTTATGGTGGAGGTATGGAGATAGCCCCTCTTGCTAAACCAGACGACGAACTCCTTGATGTTGTCATAGTTAGTATGAAAGCTCTTGAAACATTTAAGAGTTTACCTCTGCTTTATCAGGGAGAAAAAGGATTTTCAAAAGCTCTTTCCACTGGTAAGGTTACATATTTCAGAGCTAAGAATATCTCAATTGAAAATGCAGATGGTCTATTTATAGAAATGGAGGGAGAAGTTCCCGGACATTCTCCCAAAAAATTTGAGATAATTCCAAAGCAAATAAATTTCCTTGTTCCGTAGATTTGCGAGTTTGTAATACTTTAATTAAAAATTCCGTTTGCAACAGAACAATATTTTTTATTGAATCTATGTTTATATGTCGGGTGCAAAATTCAGACAGAATATTCTCATCAAGATAAAAAAACTTGATAAATGTATAATAATCTACTCCAAAGCAAAAAAGGAGGTAAAAAATGCAAGAAGGATTATACCGAAATATCCTTTCTATATTTTTTAATAATTGAATATATATTTTCGGTGATCTTATGTAATAGTGTTTGATTTTATGAAATCCAAAACAAGCTCAGCTACTTCTTGCCAGTTCTTTTCGCCAACGACCCAGTGAGCGTTATTTTCAAACTCTTCATATCTTGCTTTTTTGTATTTCTCCTTTATTTTCTTTACAACAGAAACAGGAGTTATTTTATCTTTTTTAGCTCCAACTATGAGAACGGGAACAGAAGAAAGTTTTGAGAAATCTACTTTTGTAGCTTTTGATTTATCTAAGATCCACATTCCTATCTCAAATAAAGCTCTTCCAGATTCGTAGCAGAAATTTGGGTAGATTTTTCTGCTTTCTTCTTCATCAAGATTGTTCAGTATTGAGTATTTAAATCTTCCATACGACAGCTTAAATGGTTTTTTCCACCAAGATGACTTTACCATAACAGGCAGGAATGTTAATAATTGTGATATAGAGAGAGCCATAATTCCAGCAGGTGGAGCAGGGGTCAAAAATACACCGCCTTTTCCATAGCCTTCAGATAAAAGTATTTGTGCTATGAGTCCTCCCATAGAATGCCCGATTATAAATGGAACTTCTTCTTTGGATATTTTTTCTACTTCTTTTTTGAGGTCAGATACATAATCTCTTATACTTGTATTTCCGAGTTCTTTTATTGGACCTCCACCCTTTGAGTGATAGCGTAGATCTGGAGCAAAGCATTTTATACCATTGTTTTCAAAGAAGCTTTTGTATTTTTCCCAATACCATCCTCCGCCCATCATTCCATGTATAAGTAAAGCCGATGGCATAATTAAATGGTAGTATTCATAATTGAAAAGTTTACTTTAACGCTCTTTTTTATGTGATAGTTTTTACATAGTCAGTTGAGAGATAAAAAAGCTATCACGCTGGATGTTCGCTCCAAGTTTTCTTATTTTTTCCAGGAATCTCTCGTAACCTCTTTCAATTATCTCAAAATTTTTGATTAATGTTGGTTCTCCATCTGCGATGAGTCCCGCTATAACCAAGGAAGCCGTGCTTCTGAGATCTTTTGCCTCAACAAATGTCCCACCTTTTAATCTGCTCGGATAGATTATTATTTTGTTTCCGGAAATCTCTATATCTGCGCCCATTTTTCTGAGTTCATAAACATGATTAGTTCTTTCAGGAAAAACTCTCTCTTCTATAACACTTTTCCCTTTACTCTTCAGGAGCATAACTGTTAGCTGTGGTTGTAGATCTGTGGGGAAGTCTGGATAAGAATCTGCTATAACATACAAGGGGTCATATTCTTTTTCTCCTTCTATCTCTATTTCGTCCTTGCCGATTTTTATCCTAGCTCCAGCTTCCTGAAGTTTCTCTATAACAATCTTCAGGTGTTCTGGATTAACATTTTTTATTTTAGTATTTCCTCCAGTGGCTGCAGTTCCTATGAGAAATGTTCCTGCTTCTATTCTGTCAGGTATGAGCTCAAACTCAACCTCTTCTGGGGTCTCTACATTTCTTGGATCAATAAACAACTTATCTTCAGTTTCTAGAAATCTGACGCCATGTTTTTCAAGATATTTCATCAATTCGCGAACTTCAGGTTCTTTCGCATGATTTTCTATTTCAATTAAATTTTTAGATTTTAAAGACATAAGTATCGCATTCTCTGTTCCAGTAACTGTTTTTATGTCAAATGATATTTTTTTATTTTTAATTTCTCCATAAGCTTTTACACCTTCTGGGCTCTCTTCAACGGAAAATCCTAATTCTCTTGCAGCTTTTATATGTTGATCTATTGGTCTTTTGCCTATTTTGCACCCACCGGGAAAGGGGATGTAAGACCTTCCTATTCTTGAGAGAACAGCTCCAAATATCACAACTCCACCCCTGATCTTGCTAAAAGTCTCTTGATCTATCCTTTCTGGAGTTATTTTCTCCATGTATATAGAGACTTCATTATCATCTCTTACAGAGTATTCTCCACCGATTTTAGATATTATCTCTAACATTACTTGTATGTCGCGAACTTTTGGTACATTTCTGATTACTATCTTTTTAGCTCCAAGAGCTATTCCTGCACCTACAGCAGGGAAAAAAGCATTCTTCGCTCCAGATATTTGAACCTCACCCTCAAGAATACTTTTTAAGATATATACCATTTTAAATTTTACTTATTTTGTTTTATGAAAATTTTTATATTTTTTTAGAATTTTAGAAATTTCTTTTTTTGGATGTTTTTTGCTCTGTTGCAATCATAGGCAAAATTTATTTTACTTTTCATATCCTCGCACTATTTGAAGGATACAACGAAGCATTCGGAAAATATTTTCTCTCTGTTTATTCTGTTGGGGGCATTATTTCCTTGAGATATCATAAACTTCAAAGGTTTTTGATGAATTCAGCAAAGCATGTTATTTTTTTAACTTTGTATTACTTTGCTATTTTCTCGGTTTTCGTTGTTGATATTCTTCATTATTACTATTCCGAGAGGTGGTAAAGTTAAAGAAACAGAAAATGGTCTCCCGTGATGGGGAATATTTTCTGCATTAACTCCGCCGAAGTTTCCTATACCCGAACCTCCATAGTAGTGTGAATCAGAATTCAAAAGTTCTTTCCAGAATCCTTTTCTTGGGACACCTATTCTGTAGTTATATCTTGGGACGGGTGTGAAATTACAGACAATAAGAATGATATCTTTTCCATCTTTGCTTTTCCTTAGGTAGCTTATTATGGTTTGATCTGTATCTGAGAAATCTATCCATTCAAAACCTTCATGGTAGAAATCTGTTTGGTGTAAAGCTTTTTCTTGTTTATATATTTTGTTTAGATCTTTTAGCCATTGCTGAATTTGTTTGTGCTGTGGTTTTTCCAGAAGATGCCAATCTAAGCTTTTATCGTGATTCCATTCAGACCACTGAGCGAATTCTCCTCCCATAAAAAGTAGCTTTTTTCCAGGATGAGTCCACATGTATCCGTAGAGCAACTTTAGGTTTGCAAACTTCTGCCATTCGTCTCCGGGCATCTTTGAGATAAGCGAGCCTTTTCCATGAACAACTTCATCATGAGAAAGAGGTAGAACAAAGTTTTCCGAGAATGCATACCATATACTGAAAGTAATTGAATTTGTGTGATATTTTCTGTATATTGGATCTTTTGAGAAGAAAAAGAGTGTGTCATGCATCCAGCCCATGTTCCATTTCATACCGAAACCAAGACCTCCAGCGTAAGTCGGTCTTGAGACCATAGGCCAGGCAGTTGATTCTTCTGCTATTGTGTGAATACTTTCAAACTCTCTATATAAAGATTCATTCAAACTTCGTATAAAATGTATAGCCTCAAGATTTTCTTTACCACCGTATATGTTTGGAGTCCATTCGCCTTCTTTTCTTGAATAATCAAGATATAGCATAGAAGCGACAGCGTCAACTCTTATTCCATCTATGTGATACTTTTCGAACCAAAAGTGAGCGGAACTTAAGAGAAACGAGCGAACCTCTCCCTTTGCGTAATCAAAAACAAATGAGCCCCAATCCGGGTGCCATCTTTTTTGTGGATCGCTGTATTCATAAAGATGTGATCCATCAAAAAAAGCAAGCGCGAATCCATCCGATGGAAAATGCGACGGAACCCAGTCTAATATAACACCTATATTGTTTTGATGCAAAAGATCTATAAGATACATAAAATCTTGAGGTTTCCCATAACGGGAAGTGGGGGCAAAATATCCAGTTATCTGATACCCCCAGGAGGCGTAAAAAGGATGTTCCATAACCGGTAGAAACTCAACATGTGTGAAATTCATTTCCTTCAAATATTCAACAAGATAGTGAGCCAATTCCCTATAGTTTAGAAACCTATTATTTTCTTCTGGAACCCTTCTCCACGAACCAATATGAACTTCGTAGATTGAAATTGGACTTTCATGATTTTGTATCTTTTGCCTTTCATTCATCCACCTATCATCACCCCATTGAAAATCAAGTTTCCAGACTATTGTAGCTGTTCTTGGAGGAATCTCAAAGAAAAATCCAAAAGGATCTGATTTGTCTTGAGAATATCCTGTCCAGCTCCTTTCAACAAAGAATTTATATTTTTGACCCTCTCTGACCCCTTTTATGAGTCCCTCCCATATTCCTCCTTCCTTTTTTCTTAAGGGATGGGTCCATTTGTCCCAATGATTAAAATCTCCTATAACTGAAACATATGTCGCCCAGGGAGCCCAAACTGCAAAGTACACTCCATCATCAATTACATGAGCTCCAAACTTTTCATAAAGTTTCGTATGTGTCCCTTCTTTAAATAACCAAATGTCATATTCAGAGAAGAGAGAAAAATCATAATCAACATTATGCATTTCATTGAATTGCTTTTATGTCATTTTCTGTTATGTTTTTGAAGTTGCAGGATAGTTTCGTATCATTCAGGAAGACCTTTTTGCTTTGATATCATCATTTGTCCCAGTATGTTAGATATAACCGCAAGACAAGTCAAGCAAATTCCCGGGAATATAACAAGTCGTGGTTCTGTTAGTATGAAATCAACACCATCAGATATTATACTACCGAGGGAAATTTTATCAGCAGGTCTGAGTCCTAAAAATCCGAGTCCTCCTTCCGCAAGTATGAAAGCTGAAAAGGAAAATATACTTTGAGTCAGAAGAGATGGAAGAACATATGGAAATATGTATTTGAAAATTATCCTCATTTTTGGTAATCCAACTATTTGAGCTGATTTCACGAAGTCTAAATTTTTTATTTTTAGAGATTCATTTCTGGCTATGCGTCCGAATGATACCCAACCGAAAATTGATAAAGACATTATGATCTTATCGTCCCCTCCTCCAAATATTGATATTATGAATATGACAAAGATTAAAGATGGGAAACCTTGGAAAAATTCCATAATTCTGCTTATTATAAAGTCATAGATTCCCCCCATATACCCTGATGTTATTCCGAGAATTCCGCCTAATGCGAACGATATTAATGTAGATGCAAACGCTATTTTCAAGGACGTAATTACTCCATATCCTATCATGCAAGATAAATCCTGACCAAGTTCGTTTGTGCCAAGAATGAAATCTATGGATGGAGGGAGAAGTACTCTGTCTAGATTTATATCTGTTGGTGAGCAGTTTGAAAGTATGGCAAAAATCAAGAAGAAAGAAGGGTAGAGTAGTAAAGCAAGAAAAATAAATACGGAAAATACTTTTTTGATTATATCAGCTCTTCCTTCTGTATTTCTTTGTTTCTTTTTCTGCTCTGAATACAACTTTTCCATCTTCGTAATCTACACTCACATGATCTCCTTCTTTTATCTCCCCGGATATAAACTTTATAGCCATCTCATCAAGTATATATTTTTGTATGGCTCTTTTAAGAGGTCTCGCTCCAAAATTCGGATCATATCCTGCATCTGCAATGAATTCCTTTAATCTATCTGTGAAATTCAAAAAGATTTTCTTCTCGGCGGATCTTTTCGATACTTCAGAAAGCTGTAATTCAACTATTTTCAGCAGCATTTGCCTGTCAAGAGGTTTGAATATAACTATCTCATCGATCCTGTTTAAAAATTCTGGCCTGAAGTAAGATCTTAAAAGATCATTTATTTTTCTTTTAGCATTTTCAAATTCATCTCGCATTATGATATCACTTCCAAGGTTTGAAGTCATTATTATCACGGTGTTTCTGAAATCTACTGTTCTACCTTTTGAATCAGTTAGTCTTCCATCATCTAGGACTTGCAGGAGTAAGTTGAAAACATCTGGGTGAGCCTTTTCTATTTCATCAAAGAGTATGACAGAGAAAGGTTTTCTTCGCACTGCTTCTGTAAGCTGACCTCCTTCTTCATATCCGACATATCCTGGTGGAGCTCCTATAAGCTTTGCGACAGAATGTTTTTCCATATATTCGGACATATCAATTCTTATCATTGAGTTTTCGTCTCCAAACAAGAATTCAGCCAGAGTTTTAGCTGTTTGAGTTTTTCCGACCCCCGTTGGACCAAGAAACATAAATGAACCAAGAGGTCTTTTTGGATCGGAAAATCCTGCCCTTGCCCTTCTTATTGTATTTGATATGACCTTTATTGCTTCATTTTGCCCCACAACTTTGCTACTAAGATAATCTTCCATATTAACAAGCTTTTGAACTTCTTCCTGCTTTAGCTTATCTATAGGTATTCCCGTTCTCTTTGAAACAAGCTTGATTATATCATCTTCTGTGACCTGATCTTTTATGAGTTTATCTGGGATTTTCTCAAATTCTGAATTAAGTTCTTCTAATTTTTTCTTGATCGTAGGTATTTCACCATACATTATTTTTGCAGCTTTATCGTAATCTCCAGCTTTAGTTGCTCTTTCAGCCTGATGTTCAAGTTCGCTCAACCTATCTTTGTGATTCCTTATCTGCTCCAGAATTTTTTTCTCGTTTTCCCATTTTGCTCTGAGTGTTGAAAGCTTCTCTTTAAGTTCAGAAAGTTTTTTGTCTATATCTGCTATTTTTTCCTCTATATCTGTTTTTTCTCTTTCTGGAGCGCTTTTTGCCTCCATTGAAAGTGCTTGTTTCTGTATCTCCAGGTCAGATATCTTTCTTTCTATTTCATATATGGGTGCGGGTAAGCTATCTATTTCCATTTTCAGGGAGCTCGCGGCCTGATCTATAAGGTCTATTGCTTTGTCAGGAAGTTTTCTATCTTGAATATATCTTGCTGAAAGCTTTGCTGATGCCACTATGGCGGAATCAGATATTTTTACTCCGTGATGAACCTCATATTTTTCTTTCAAACCTCGCAATATTGCTATTGTTTCCTCAATTGTGGGCTCTCTCACAAAGACAGGCTGTAATCTTCTTTCAAGGGCTGGATCTTTTTCTATATATTTTCTATACTCATCGTATGTTGTTGCACCAATCATGCGTAGTTCTCCCCTGGCTAACGCGGGCTTCATTATGTTAGCTGCATCTATTGCCTGACCTTCGGCTCTGCCAGCTCCAACGAGTGTATGAACTTCATCCACAAAAAGTATTATCTCACCGTTTGACTCAGTTATCTCCTTTAAAACAGATTTTAATCTCTCTTCAAATTCCCCTCTATATTTCGCTCCTGCAAGTAATGCTGACATATCAAGTTGGAAAATCTTTTTCCCCTTTAAAAACTCAGGAACATCACCAGATGCTATTTTTCTTGCTATCCCTTCTGCTATTGCTGTCTTACCAACTCCCGGATCTCCAACTAAAACCGGATTGTTTTTCGTTCTTCTCATAAGTATTTCTATAACCTGCCTTATTTCTTCTTCTCTCCCTATAACTGGGTCAAGCTTACCTGCCTTGGCAAGCTCAACTAATTCTCTACCGTATTTAGATAGAGCACCTTGAGAAAGATCTTGTTCTGGACTTTCTATCCTTTTACCTTTTCTCATTTCAAATATAAGCTTCTGAATGTCGGATGGTTCAATACCTTCGTTTCTGAATATTTCTGGAAGGTTTTCTACAGTTGATATAAAAAGGTGCTCCGTTGATACATATGAATCTTGCAAACTCTTGGCTATATCATAGGCTCTATCTAGAACTTTTTTCGCTTGAGGAGAGATATAAATATCTTCTGATTCCCCGAAAATCTTTGGAAGCCTTGAAATGAAGTTCTCAATTTTCGAGAGTAGAACAGACGGATTTTTACCAAGCTTGCTTACAATATCTTTCATCGGACCTTTTACAAGGACATAAGCTATATGTTCGGGAAATATTTCTCCGTTATTTCTCTGCCGAGCTTCCTCAATTGCTTCTTCAATAATTTCTCTTGCATGTCCTGTAAATTTCTCAAAGCGCATGAATTACATTTATAGCAATAAAATATTTTTGTTCAATTCTTTCAATTTTCTTCATCAGATAGATGAATCATTATTTGATTTTCTCCTATTTCGGATCAGCATTTGAAACTTCTTAAAATATTATAAAGTATTTATAATTCATTAGAGCATAGTCAATTTGATAAAAATTTCTATTAAATCGTTAGATTTTTTTATGTAATTGCAAGGAATTCACCACTTTAATCCCTTGTGTGAAATAAACCATCGTATTGAGGATAAATTTTGATTATAACGCAGTAAATATAACACAATAGAGATAAAATTTTTAATTTTGATTATATGAGGTTTTTCAGGATAATTTTTGTAATTTTATTTTTATTCCCATCTCATTCTTTCCCTGCCTCTTTTTTATTACAATTTCAGGGAATATCAGATTTTCAGGAGTCCAGATATTTTCAGACTTCATTTTATCCGGAAATAAACGCATATCTACCTTTCTCCTTTTTTGGTTCATATTACCTTTTTTGTGTAGGAAATCAGGAATCATGCCAGAGTTATTATGTCCCTATTACTGAACCTTTTGAACTGCCTGTAAGAGCTATTTTACCTCTTACTATTATACAAGAAGGAATCAGAAGATATGCTCCACAAAAGATTATATTTGAAATTCCTTCCGATTCTGTGTATGAAATACTTCCGGAGTTTAAAGATGGTTTGAAGGATTTTCCGCAGAAGATAATTTTTGATGCTAGGTTAAAAGACATGAGTATAACAAAGGGGAAGATTATATCTCAAACTCCTGATGGTAGAAGTTGTGATGAAAAATTTCCTCATTTTATTAAGGCTGATATGAATCTTGAGATGTCGGCAAGTATGGGGGGAGGGAGAGATATCTTTATAGATGTTTTTTTTACATTACCTATAACTGTTGATCTTATATCTTGGATACCGGATATTCGCTATATCTTTGGGGAGATGCCTCTTAAAAGGAGTACTCTTTACACAGTTTTTGGGAGATGTGATTACCGAATAAAGCCAACTTTTTATTATGAATTACCTTACTCCCCAAGGATGGTCATAGGACAAATTAAAAGTAAAAAGGAAAGTCTTCAAGGGGTTTTGGACTTTGATCTTAGACTTTACAAAGTTCTTTCCTATGTTATTGAATCTTTCCTATCAACATTAGATTTCAGGCCGATTGTCTTTCCAATACTTGTTTTTCCTTTAGCTGATATAAAAAAGTCTTATATGGTTAAATTTGACCAAGATGATGCTCTTGCACTTGAATTTGGTGACAAAGGGGTTGTAGGTTTAGCTGATTCTCCCTCTATTTGGTTTAGCAAATCTCCCTATAGGGTTATAGCATCTGATTTTGCTGAGATTAAAGTGGGAGGAGATAAGGATACACTGGAAATATCTTTCTCGCTTGACGGAGGAGTCTGGAGTGAGTGGATAAAAAAAGATAAAGACGGATTTTTCTCATTTGTTGTTACAGACCTTCTTCAGGGAGCTCATCAAATTTCTATATTAGGAAGAAATATATATGGAAATATAAACGAAGAGCCAATTTCTATTGGTTTTTTTGTTGATAGAACTCCACCTTCTTTGGATGTGAGGCTCCTCCCTTATGCAAATAGAATAAAAGGTAGGATCTCTGCGAAAGATAACTTCCAAGATAATATAAAAGTTGAAATGATTGTGAGAAAAGATGGAAAGGATGTTTTTAAGAAGACTTTCTCTTTTTTAGGAGAGATTGAAATATCGGAAGATGTTCCAGAAAGTGGATTATATACTCTTTTATTTCAGGGTAAGGATTCCGCTGGTAATTCAAGTGAAGTGATTTATAGAAATGTTATAATAGACAGAGTCCCACCGAAAATAAGAGTTGTAAATCAGCCACCCAGTAAGATAAATCTTGAGCAGATAAATTTACTCATTGAATTGGAAGATGATTTTTTCCCGTATGGCATAGTTAATTATTTTATAGAAGAAGTTGTATCGGAACGAAGGAAAACTTGTTTTTCTCAGTGGGGAATTTCAAGATCATTGGAGATTCAAGAACCTTACGGCTACATAAACATCTCTGGTCTTGAGAACGATAAAACTTACCATGTTTGTCTTTATTCATATGATCCTGCTGGAAACTCCGGGGACATAATAGATTTTGAATTTCAGATAGATAGAACTCCACCAAGGATGAAAATAAATTCTTTTCCTCAGAGGATAACTTATGAGATTGATCAGGAGGTAGAAATTTTTGTTGAAGATGATTTAAGCGAGCCAGATGATATCAAAATATTTTTCAACTTTTCTGGTCCCAAATATGTTTCAAGAACTATAAGACAGGGTAACATTATGAAGATATTTTTAGAGGGTTTGCCAGATTTGAAGTTTAAATTTTCTGCTTACGCTATAGATGAAGCTGGTAATGTTAGCAATTTTGAGGAAAGAGAGTTTATAGTTGATACTTCGCTTAAGAAACTTGGTGGTGGAGGAGGAGTCAGATTAAATTGTCAGTCTTTTGATACTTATCATTGTTTTGGGATTTTCTTCCTTTTAGTTATCGCTACAAGAGTTATTAGACCTAAAAACAGTAGAAAGAATGGAACATAATTGATTATTGGGTTACCAGGATAAAGTAGTATTTCTTTTCCGTATCTTTGAACAAAGAAATCTATTATCATTTCTTCTGTCCATCCTTCTTTTAGTTTCTCAATTATGATTTTCTTCATAAGTTCTGCCATTTGTGAGTGAGAATCCTTTATAGGTATATTTTGACAGGTTGGGCATCTTAGCACCTCATATAGGTAATCTGCCCTTTTTTTTATTATATCCTCGGGGATGGATTGATTTGTTAGGTTTTCTGGACTTACCAATATTAGTATTGTTATTAGGAGAGAATGAATCAGGTTATTGGTGGAGATGGGGGGATTTGAACCCCCGTCCGGTATGAGGAGTCATACAGCCTTTACGCTGCTTATCCTATCTTTGCTCTCGGAGATAACGCCCGGATAGGCACGGACGAGATCTCCAAAGGGCCATTGCATCTTCGGGAGAAACCCTGACCCCAGATTTCTCCCTACCTTCCCTATTTTTCAGCAAGATAGGCTCGGGAAGGGAAGCCTATCTTACCGCCCCTTAAGCGGGGAGAACATTTGCAGCGGCAACCTTTCCTCCCTTTTAAGGCAGGGAGCAACCCGCACCCTAATATGGCACTTCAGCGAAACCATATACCCCTTCATACCGTCAAACCCAATATTCATCCCCAATTTTATAGTAATCGTAAATTCATCTAAATCCTCAATTTTTGGTATTCTTTATCCTACTTCTAGAAACACTGGTATTCCTAAAAGCCTGAATAATTAGCAAGGTCTTTGTTTTTGTTAAACTATATCAAAATGAACAAAAATACTCTGCTTAAAGAAATCATAAGAGAAGAATTAGTAAAAAAATTAAAAGAAAGAGGCATGCAATCGGAAGTTGTGCAAGAATGTGACCTTGTAATGAAATCTGGAAATGTTAAAACCGGAGCCGTATTTATACTCCTTGAAAATGAAAGCATTGATGGAATTATGGATAAGATAAAAAACTCGCCTATACAAGTTTATATACTTATAGAAAAAAATAGAGAAAAAGATCTCGTGTCCCAATCTATGTCAAAGGGTCTTGCGGGAAAAATCAAGTTTATAAGCTGGGAGATCAAGTTCTATGGAGTTTGAATTCAAAAATGTTTTTCTAAATTATCTCAAAGATCCTAAGAATATACCCTTTGAGAGCGAATCTACTAAAAATAAGAGGTTTTTACTACCTCTGAAGTATTTCATATCAGATGTTCCAACTCCAAAGTTCGGAGCTATTCCTAAAATATCAATATCTTTACCAGAGTTCAAGAAATCTGTAAGGTAAAACACTATCATAATTGATATCCTTGATTGTGGAACAGGAGATGAAAGAGATAGTATAGCTATATCTATATCCTGATTCGTTCCGAAGACTTCATCAATGGCCTTTGTCATTATGACTTTTGATATTGAAGGATATAAACCAAAGTAAATAGATTGATCTTTGATTTTATTCAGTTCTCCGTCAAATATTTTTATGTTTATGTATGGACCTTTTGATAAGAATTCAAAAATATATCCGCGATAAGCGTATATCAATCCTCCGCCTTCTCCATCAATTGATTTTCTGATCACACCGTTTTCAATCTTGAATATTCTTGTTGATGAACTCACATACATAAGATCATCGGAATATGTAAGTATGTCTATTATTGGTTCTTGCATATTCAATCTGAATCTCTCTTTTAGATTGAAAGAATCATCCATCTCTAAAGATATAAGATAAGAAGTCGGATCCTGACATCTTAATCCGCTCATATTTATTAGATACTTTCCTGAAAACTTTTTTATGTCGGAAACAGCTATTGAATGAATTCCTATATCATTGTATCTCCTATATATCCTGTATTTCCTTGATTTAGGGTTATCATATACAAATATTCCAGAAAAATTAAAATCTTCTCCACATCCTGGTCTTTGCAGAATAGCAATGGTTTTTTCCCCATCATACATGTGTTTTATAACAGAATAATCTCTATGGATGACAAGATCGTAGCTAAATTGACCTATATCTTGAATTTCTGGCTTTACAAAAAGATGAAAATCATAACCTTGAAAAGATCCATCGTTTGAAAATTTCATAAAATCAATGCCTTCTTTTCCTGCTGCTGATATTACTATCTCATTATCTGACTGAAAACCTGATATATTAGTTGGCTCGACATTCATTGACTCTGAGTCTATTACTTCTATTTTGTTCTTTGAGATTTTCCCGTTGAATAAGAACCTTCCTGAACTTATTAGTATGTTATCTTGATCAGCGCTTAAGATTTCTTTAGCATCAATTTCCGATATAATACAGTTTGTTCTTAAGTTTTTCTTTACTGTATCATCCTGAAATAAAAATGGATAGTATGCCAATTTTCTACATTTTACTCCTCCAACTTCATCAAGACATAGTGATGAGACCAGACATATACCGCCACTTCCGCATAATGATATATTATTGCCAACGACAGTGTTGATTATATTCAGTTTATAAGATTTTTGTTGGTCAGTTAGTGCACATATTTCTGTGTCTGGTATATCCTCTACAACCTTAGGCATGTTTATATTTGTTCCAGATATTGGTGAGCAGTTTCCAGATAAGCACGTTAGGATATCAAATATATAAGACCTGTATCCAACACCTCCAGAAGGATCAGTTGTATTTATCAGAACATAGTTTTTTGTATCTTTGAAAAAAGTAAATTTTGAAGGAAGATAATCTATTTTGATTTCTGTGTGTTTGTAGTTTTGTGTATCTACAAGCCATATTTTTTCAGCACTATCATATTTCAGATTAAAAGAATATATTGAGACATTAAATTTTGTATCTTTTTGGTATATAGCAAGATATATTTTGTCTTCACTCTGATCTGCGTATATTCCATATATACCTGAGAAATCATATCCAAGTTCTACATTTAAGCATCCTGTATCTCCTTGAAAATCTGGAGGTTTGTATGGACAGAAGAATGTTTGATTTCTCAAGAAGAAAATGAAAAAAGTCGCTTTGTTTTGGAAAGATATAGAATCCATTTTTTCAAATAATCTTGATATTTCTGTAGATGTTCTCCAGTTTATAGATGAACCGGAGACAGGAAATATTTCTACCTTTGAACCAGATCCCAGAGCTAAAAAATTATCCCCAATTATTATTTCTCTTGATGTAGTAGTTATGATGTTTTTGAAATTAAATCTACCGTCGGGTCCTATATCGTATTCAATTATTTTGTCAGGTTTTGATACTATTATCTTGGTTATGTTATCAAGATATTTTATTTTTATTGATGGTATAAAGATTTCTTTTGGGATGAATGAGAAGTTTTCAAATTTTCTAAGAACATAAACTGGTTCTATGTTTGAGCTTTCACAAGTATTTCCTCCATCGTCTATTACTACGACTTTTGGTGTGTATATTCCCAGTTGTTGATATGTAAAGTTAAAGGAGGGTTGGTCTGTTTCTCCGTCTGGGACAAATTCCTGACCTTTGTTATCAGCATCCCAGATGAATTTGAATTTGCAATTTGTTCCAGAGAGATGATTGAAATTTCCACATCTATCATCATTTACATCTGCACCAAGCTGGACAGGGAATGGAGGGAGTTCAATTGGGTTTCCTTGTGGAGATGCTATGTATATTCTTACTGAACATGGTTGATTGCTATAGACTATGACATCTAATTTAGCCATACCTTTGCCTTTTTCTTCTGTTTCAGCATATGCTACGAAGGAAAAAATTTTTGCTATATCTCCTGCAAATGTTATCTGCTTTGTGAATGATATGCTTACATATTTTCCTCCAGATGTTATTTTTATGAGGTATTCATTCTCATTCAATTCCGTATCTTGGATTCTTTCTTCTTTTTTTATTTCTCTTGAAAATATTTCGTCATCTTCAAGGTTTATTTTGACGGACTTTATCGGAGAGGGTGAGTATATTGAGACTTGAATTGAGAAATCTGCTGGCGAGATTCCAGAGATTTGGTTTGGAAAGATTCTAACATCAACTTGAGCTGTGTTTCCACTTTTTGATCCGCATATTGCTAGTATTACAGATAAGGAAAAAATGACAATAGATAAGATTACCGCTAAGAGCTTTTCAGGATCCAATTTTTTTTGTCGGGGCAGCCGGATTTGAACCGGCGACCTCTGGCTCCCAAGGCCAGCGCTCTTGCCCCTGAGCTATGCCCCGAAAAATTAGAATATTATAATGAATAATACAAAATTTAAACAAGAATAATATAAACGAACTTTTTTGTAGAATTATAAACTTTTTATTCATCTGAAATCAAAAGCGTTTCAGATTTTTGGAAACTTTTTATCGTGTTTTGAACTATTTGAATAGAAATTTGGATCTAAAGCATACTAAGAACTTTTTTTGTCATTTCAAGCTCCTGGGTGTTAAAGGTTGGAATGAGTTTTTCTATGGTTCGCTTTATCTGATCTTTTTTATCCTGAGGAATATTTAAATCCCTCAGAAGTATGATTAGGGAATCAATTGCATTTTTCCTAACATCAGAGGAATCTTTAAGTGCTTCAAGAATATCTTGTATATAATTTATATTTCTGCTTATACCACAGGCTAAAATATAGTAAGGTTTTATTATGGGATCATTAGGGTCAAATTTTTTTCTTACTATTTCTGCAGTCTTTGGATATTCGAGATTTATAAGAGATTGTATGAGAAAAATAGCTTCATAAATCTGATCTTTTGATAATGATTCAAGTTTTTCTCTTATCTTATCAACAGCTGATGTTTCCCCGAGACGAGATAAATATTCGGCAGCGGAAACCATAACGTTGATATCTGGATCGTCAAGGCCTTGTTTTAGAGGTTCTATATATGTCAGCTCATATGCTATGTCTAACCCAAATTTCCTTATGTCTCTATCCTTATCTTTGCATAGTATGCTAATAGCTTCTTTGTCTTTATTTTCAGTTATTATTTTCATTCCAACAGTTCTCAAGTGTGGATCATCTGACCAGAGCATAGATAATATTCTATTTTTGAGCTTTCCATATGCTGCTGATAATGTTTCGGCTGCCTTTTTAGCTGCAATTCCTCTTTTCGCTCCTATTATTTTTATCGCTATGTCGAAAAATGTGTCTAGTTCAGCTTTTCCATAGTTGTGTATTCTATTCCTAACTACATCTATAAGATCTGATATTTCCTCAACATCTGCAGATTTTATATCAATTTTTTTAAGTTTTTCAAGTTCTTCAAACATATTGAAATTTTAAAACTAAAAACATTTTTTTGATTTTCTTCAATTTTGTTTAGAGTTCGTTTTTTAGCTTTCTGAATAATGAGTATCTTTAAGTTTTATTTTCATATTCATAGTATGAATGATGAGAGAAAATCCGATTTGGAGTAATTTGAGACCAGTTGGTATTGTTTTCGGAGATATAGGTACAAGTCCGATTTATGCATTGGCAATAACTTTTTCTTTTATAGAGAAAAATCCACAGAACATTGCTGGAGTTTTGTCTCTGATATTCTGGGCACTGATCATAATTCCATCTGTTCAGTATTCACTTTTGGCTATGAATTTAAGCTTAAGGGGAGAAGGAGGAGAAATAGTTCTCTGGCAAATACTTGTATCAAAGATTAAAGAGAAAAGTAAGTTTGTTGGAATTTTTACTTTAATGTCAATTATTGGGATATCCTTTTTTATAGGTGATGCCGTCATAACTCCTTCTATCTCTATCCTTTCTTCATATGAAGGTTTGCATTTTGTTTCAGATATATCACAGGAGAAAGTCATTTTACTTTCAGTTTTGACTGCATTTTTTCTGTTTGCATTGCAGAGAGGGGGAGCAGGAAAGGTTTCTGTACTTTTCACGCCCATTATGATACTATGGTTTGTCTTTTTATTTTTATTCGGTCTGATTTATATTCTTGAGAATCCATTTGTTCTTTCATATATAAGCCCTCACTATGCTTTGAATTTCATTCTGAACAATCCAAAAGAAGCGTTTTTGTCTCTCTCTGGAGTCATACTGTGTGTTACTGGAGCTGAGGCTCTTTACGCAGATATTGGACACCTTGGAAAAGAGCCAATAAGGAGAAGTTGGTTTTTTTTTGTCCTTCCATCACTTGTGGTAAGCTACTTTGGTCAGGGAGCGTTTTTGATCAAATATGGAGAGGGAAACCCCTTTTTTGGGCACATAAAGAATTTATCTGAATTTTTCTATATACCATCTGTGGTTATTACTACAATTGCAACGGTAATAGCGTCCCAAGCGGTTATAAGTGGCCTCTTTTCTGTTTTCTATCAAGGAATAAATATTGGGATATTCCCAAGACTTAAAATAGTGCATAGATCAGGAGAATTTCGTGGTCAGATATATATAGGTTTTATTAATTGGGTAGCTTTTTTACTTGTGTTGTTTATGATAAATTTCTTTAGGACTTCTGAAAACATCGGACATGCGTATGGGGTTGCCGTGAATATTGTCATGGTTATATCAGCTCTTTTTCTTATATCTATATATACTGTAAAAAGGAATTATCTGTTCTTGCTTCTTTCTGTTTTGGTTTTAGTTGTAGATTCAGTATTCCTTTATTCGAATTTCCATAAGATAGAAGAAGGTGGATATATCTCTATTATCGTGGCAACTGTACCATTTTTAACTATTTTGATATTTAGAATGGGGCAGAGAAAGGTTTATTCTGTTCTAAAATTAATAAGCTTCCAGAATTTCTTTGAAGAATATAAGCGAATTTATAATAGTTCTGTAAAAATCTCAGGTAAAGCTGTTTTTCTTGTCAGGGATACAAAGAATATTCCTCCATATGTCATGACAATAATAAGGGATATCGGTGTTGTTTATGAGGAAAATATTCTGATGACCATAACACAAACTACAACACCTTTTGGTATTGATTTTTCTATAGTTAATATGGATAATAACCTTAGAATTTTGAAAATAGAAATGGGATATATGGAGATACTAGATATAACAGACATATTTAGTAAGCTAAATGTAATTCCAAGAACTATCTTCTATGGTTTAGAAGAAGTGATAACAAGAAATCCATTGCTTAAAATTTATTCCTTGATAAAGAAGATAACTCCGTCGTTTGAATCATTTTATAACTTTCCTACATCAAACATTCACGGTATTGTGACGAAGGTTGAGGTTTGAAAAGGAATCCGATATTATTAATAAAAGGATAAGATCATAGATAGAGTTGAAAAACTTTAAAATTACATGTTATTTTACTTACAAGATACGTTTGAAAGGTGCTTATGAATGCTATGATTTTCTAATTGAAAAAATTATTATATACAAAAAATTAAGTTCGGACATAAATATGAATATATCTTGTTTCGCTAGTGAAATATTTAAACTCAAATTAGAGTTTGTTTTTGATTTTATTATCTTATATATTCCTTAAATTTTTAATTATTATGAAGATACATTTTGAAGATCTTTCCTTTTATCCTTATCTATTGGGTAGTTTGAGATACCTTATGGTACAGAATGAAACAAGCTTTTTAGATCTTTTACATACTCTTTCCCTTTTTTCAATGAAGGATTTTCCTGAGGCTTCAATTCTTGCTGCTTTGAAAGTTTTGAAGAAAAGAGGACATAAGGAAGCAGTAATATGGAGTGGAGGTAGGAGAACTTATTATGAAATTTTTGAAAGATCTATTATTTTGTCTGATTTTCTTTTGGAACTTGGAGCCATTCCAGGAAAAGATAAGCTAGCTTTTATGTCTATAAATGTCCCACAGTCTCCTGAGATATGGTATGCTTGCAGTCTTTTAGGATTTTCTTTCATACCTGTTAATTGGAGGTTGAAATCGCAAGAAATAAAGTATATATATGAGCATGCAGATATAGATATTTTCATTTATAACAAAGAAAATGAGAGTGAAATCAAGAATGCTGGATTGAATCCAAAGATCTCGCTATCCTTAGATGAGGGAGATGAGAACTTTTATGAAGATGTTATAAAAGATGGAAGGAAGAAATTTGGACTTTCAGAAAAGCAAGATGTAGAAAAGAGGATTGAGAAGATATCAGAATCTTTGATAATGAAGATCAGAAAGATAAATGTAGAGAAAAATGTCAGGAGAGACGAAAGAGGTGGCGACAAGGTAGGGATAATAGTATATACCTCTGGAACAACCGGGAGGCCAAAAGGTGCTCAAAGAAATATGAAACCTATTTCTGCCATGTTGCTTGCTTCTTCTGCAGCGAGAGAGTTTGGTATTGGTAGAGATGATATCCATCTTGTTGTATCTCCTTTGTATCATAGCGCTCCTTTCTTTTTCGCCCAACTCACTATGGCATTTGGCGGAACCCTTGTTATTCTTCCGCGTTTTCGCGTTGAACCTTTCTTCGAAGCTGCCCATAGATATAAAACAACTTCAACCTTTATAGTTCCATATATGCTTTATGAAATTCTTGAGAATTATGATAAGCTTTCAGGTATTTATGATATATCTTCCATTACCCATTTTATATGTGGCGCTGCCCCCTTGAGTCCTCAAAAGAAAAGAGATTTCATCAAGAAAATAGGTAATACCCTTTATGAGTTCTATGGATCTACTGAAACAAGTATAAATTCCATACTTAAACCACAAGATATAGAAAAAAAAGCTGAGAGTGTTGGAAAGATAGTTCCATTCTGTCGTGTGAAAATAGTCGACGATAATGGAAAAGTCTGTGGAGTAAATGAAGAGGGATTGATATATGTTAGATCACCCTTCAGTATGAAGGGATATTATAAAGATAAATCAGCAACAGATGAGATAACTTTTGACGGATATATCACAGCTGGAGATATCGGTAAGATTGATCAAGACGGATTTCTATATATTTTAGACAGAAAGAAAGATATGATAATAAGTGCGGGAGTAAATATATATCCTGCCGAGATAGAAAATGAGCTTTTGAAACATCAGGCAGTAAAACTTTGTGCTATTGTCGGAGTTCCAGACGAAAAATGGGGAGAAAAGGTTAAGGCATTTGTCGTTCTTAAAGATGGTCTGAAAGTCAGCAAAGATGAGCTTGAGAATTTTTTAAGAGAACGAATTGCTGGATATAAGGTCCCAAGAGAATGGGAGTTTGTGGATTCCTTACCTATGACTCCATCTGGAAAGATACTAAAAAGGGAACTTGTTAAAAAAGATAAATCATTGTGAGAAAATTAGTTTTAAGGATTTTGTCTAAATCTCAAAGATTTTATTTAATTTGTAGCATGTTTTTCATATTCAGTTAAAGATTGAGAATCCTTAAAGCTTGAAAATTTGCGGTTTTATTTATCTTTTAGTATATATTCTCCGACTACGAAACGAGAGAAGGGGAAGCTTGCTGTAAATGCCGGTGATACAGAGTTAAGTACGTGAATACTTTCACTATCACTTTCTATAACAAAATCATATACAAAGTCAAAATTTCTTACATCTATTAATTGAGCCCTTATTCCAGATAAGTTTGACTTTTTAAACTTTGTGGTATCGCAATATTTCACAAGTTTTTTAGCTTCATCTAGCATTTTTCTTTTTTGAAATTTTCTTATCTCTTCAAAGACTGTTTCTCGGAAATTTTTATTCTTTGCAAAAATCAGATTTAGTGATTTTATTATTTCATAAAATTCACTTATTTTAAATTTTTCTAATCCTTTGTAGTTTTCTCTCCAGAAGCATGGTATAGCGTTTGGTCCAACCTTTATTTTTCCATCTACTCCTACTGTGAAATGGACACCAAGAAAAGGATTCTTTGAACTCGGAACCGGGTATATGTTCCTTTTCAGTCCTCCACCTTTGTATTCAAAATATATCCCTTTAAATGGAACAAGTATGTAATTTTTTGATAGACCAAAGTCTTTAGCTATTTTATCCGCGTAAAGTCCTGCTGCATTCACAAGTTTTTCATATTCAATGATGTAATCTCCTGCTAATACTGTGTTCTCCGATATCTTTTTCTTATATGGTGTAGAAGTTATGATTTCAACTCCCAAATCTTGTGCATCTTTTGCAATTGATTTTATTACCTCTTTTGGATTAACCGTCGCCGTATTTGGACTCCATAGGGCGTATTTTAAAGTCTTTGCGTTTGGTTCTATATCATTCAATTCTTTCTCATCTATGATGTATGTTTCAACATTGTTCTTATCTCCTCTTTCTTTGAGGTTGTAGATTTTTTGGATTTCTTCCTCTGATTTTGCAACAACTACCTTACCGCATTTGTTGATTTTTATACCTTTGCTTTCGCAATACCTTTTCATTTCTTCATTTCCATCTCTGGTGAATCTGGATTTTAGTGAATCTGGGAAGTAATAAAACCCAGCGTGAAGGACTCCACTGTTTCTACCGCTTGCATGCAAACCTAAATCGTTCTCTTTTTCTATCAAGATAACTTTTGAATTTGCTTTTTTCCTTTTCAGATGCAAAGAAATGGTAAGTCCGATTATTCCTCCGCCTATTATAAGAAAGTCTGTTTTTTTCTTCTTATGCTCCACTTTTTTTAATTGAAGGGATTATTATTGTTCCTTCACTTCTATCTCCTATTTCTTGAGCTTTATTCTGTTCAAAAAGATACATTGTATATGCACAAGCTATTGAATCAAGTTCATCTTGTGTTAAGAATCTTCCTTTTTCTTTTATTTTTATTTTCTCTGCCTTAAAAAATTTCATTATTTCTTGAGCGGATTTCCTATTTACCCCAAATATATCGTAGAGAGCACCTGGGAAAACCTCTGCTACAGTTATATCTTGCTTCATTTTGAGTATCATATTTTTAATCTTTATTCCTCTTTCTGTAAGTTTTCTCATAGGTCCAAGAGTAATAGGGAAGAACTTTATTTTTAGTCTTTTAAGTTCGATGTCGCAAGCTCTAAAATGTGGGCCGTACGAGTTTATATTTTCTCTTCCCTTTGGTAAAGACAAGGGGGCATCTATACCAATTGACTTTATTGCCGATATATTTTTAGAAATCATTTCAATTATCTGTTTATCTTGTTTTACAATTAAAGTATGAGCGTTTTTTCTTTCGTCAAGAAAGCAAATTCCAGTTTCTCTATTTTCTGATCCAGCTAGATCTATGCCAATAAATATCACAGGTTCATCAAGACATTATTTTCCCAGGCTTCCCAATCTGGTGTAAAATATTTTAGCCTCACTTTTTTGTATTCTTTAGTTGATACGAGTTCAGCTCTTTCTTTTATTCCTGTTTCTTGTGCCATCTTTTCTATAATTCTATCTCCTTCTTCTTTTGAGTGAGCATGTATCATAGTAAAGATTGAATATGGCCAGTTAGGATATGTGGGTCTTCTGTAGCAATGACTTACCCCTCTGAATGAAGCAAATTTTTCACCTATGGAGTTTATGAATTCGTCGGTTCCATCTACTTTCCACACTGCCATGACGTTGTATTTATATCCGGCTTTTTTGTGGTATAGTATTGCAGCATACCTTCTTATTTTGCCTTCCTCTTTGAACTTTTGGAAATATCTTTTCAATTCCTCAAAGCTTATTCCGTGTTTCTCTACGATTCTTGCGAAGGGTTCCTTTTCTGGATATATATCTTCCTGCAATGCCAGAATATATGGAATTTCTTCATCTTTTACTATTTGGTTTTTTCTATTGTTTTCTGTATAGTATTCATATTTTTCTTCATCTGCAAGGTCTTCTTTGCCAGTCATATCAAGTACAACACCTATTTTATATAGTTTTAGTGTTGGAAGCATTATCATCTCTTCTGCTCCACTTATTTTTTCAAGTATTTTGACGGTGTTTTCAAGACCGAGTTTTGATTTTGGAGAAACAGCTATCGTAAACCATATGTTGAATTCATGATTTCTTCTGTAGTTGTGGCTTACACCGGGATGAGTGTTTATGACCCTAGCACATTCATCTGCGTTTTTGCATCTTGTGGCAACGAGCATAGATTTGTATCCAAGTGATCTTGTGTCAAATATTGGACATATCTGCCTTATTATTCTTTTTTCAAAGTATTCTTTTACTATTTGTATTACCTCATCTTCTTGCATTCCTAGGTCATCAGCTATCTTTTTAAACGGACGCCACTCAAAAGGGAAATCTGCTTGAATTATGTTCAGCACCTTTTTTTGTCTTGATTCTTTTTCATCTGTGTTCAAATTAATCATATCTTTACATATTTATTCACCCGACTTTACTGTTTTAATTTCAACTGAAAACTATAGCAAAAGCATTTTGATTTTTTACTTTTCTATTTTTGTATAGACTAAAAAAATATCTTATGGTTCAAAAGCCAATAATATTTGTAAGGAATAATATTGAGAAAGCATTGAAGATTTTGCGTAGGAGTTTTGATAACGACATAGCTCCTCTGTTGAGAAGGCATCAGCACTACAGGTCTAAGTCTCAGATAAGGAGAGTTAAAAGAACTTTGAGAGTCTTGGGAACGAAAAGGAATATAAAAATAGATTAGGGCAGGTAGCTCAGGGGGTAGAGCGTAGGACTGAAAATCCTAAGGTCGGCGGTTCGACTCCGCCCCTGCCCATCTTATTGAACATGAATACACATATCATTAAAGAATCTTGATGAATTAATTCAATAGATTGTAGATATTTCTGAGTACCTGAATTAAAATAGATATCCCTATGTGAATCTAAATCGGAAAATTCAAAGATAGAAAGAATAACTCAAATTATCGATTCCGAAAGCTCTATAATGAAATCCTATTTTAATCTATATGATTATTTTATCAAACACTCCTCTAATCTCCTAAAAGTTATAAAACCGTAATAAGTTTATGATTAAATCTATTCCTATCAATATCACAAATTTTTTCATCCCTAAATCACAAAGGAAGTAAAATCATCTTATAGGAAAATATGATATTTCTTTGAAAAAGTTATTGGAAGGTTCGGAAAAGGAAATCTTATCTCTACTTGGGATAAAATTCAAATCTATAAGGGCTCAGAACTTTGAACTCCTTGAAGTAAAAGAAAGAAAAGATATAAGGATTATGAGATTTGGCAGGTAGTTTTATGTGTTGGAAATAAAGTACCTTCAAGTCTTGTTCAAAAGACACCATTCAGCAGAGTTGAGTATCATTTCAAAGTTATGGACATAACAAAGATACCTTTTAGAAGATTTCAGAATAGTAGGGATCCGAATGTAAATGCTCTTGTGATTTTGAGCAAGTGAGCAGATGTGAGAAAGATCTTTCAGAGGATATTGATTTATAGGTTTTTGTCAAGGCAGAAGTTAATGGAGATAGTGAAAATAAGATATATACTATCAGTTTTGTTAGGTAGAGAGAAGGATGTGGAGAGGGAGATGGAAGAGGTAGGGAAGATAGATTTGACAAAAACAAGGCTTTTCAGGAGAGGTTTAAGGAAAGGTATAGAAAAGGGACTCAAGGAGGGGATAAAGAAAGGGTTTAAGGAAGGTATGGAGAAAGGACTTAAGGAAGGTATAGAGAAGGGGCTTAAGGAAGTTATTCAGATAGACATAGAGGAGAGGTTTGGGGATAAGGGGAGATATTTGATAGAGATGCTAAAAGACATAAAGGATGTAGGGAAACTGAAGGAAATAAAGAGAGCTATAAACAAAGCGGAGAGTATTCAAGACATTGAAAGAATACTTCGGAATTCAAAATGATACCCTCTGTTGCAAAAGTTATTATACCATTTTAAGCTTTCATCAAAATATTTATTTCTTCTTTGCTGGTTTTTGTTGCTGTTTTTGAGGAGAAACTTCTTGATCTTCTTGTTTCCGACCATTTTGACCGAAGAGCAAATTGTAATTTTCTTCCATTATAGCTTGTTCTATTACATCTAAATTTTCTGCTTTCTTTGCTTTTAATATGTTATACATAAGCAGAGCATATATTCTATCTTGTTTTGGCCCTATGCTTTGAAGTATCTTTAATGCTTTTTCTGGGTCTCCATACTTTAGATAAGCAGATGATAATATAAGTTTGAGTATGTAATTTTGTTCTGCTACCTTCTGAAGATTTTCTATTGCGTCATCATATTTTTCCAAAACATAATAGCATATCCCAAGGAGTTCGAGATACTCTTTTTTTTCCTTAAGTTTGAGAGCACTTTGTAGCGAGGATATCGCGTGCATTAGATTTCCAGATCTTGCAAATTTCGGACCTATTTCCGCCAGCCAAAAGTTTATAAGTGCAAATCTATAGAGCATCTCATCATCTGATGGATTCCTGTCTATGTATTTTTTCGCTATTTCTCTTGCTTCTTCAAGACTCTTTATCTTAGATAATTTATCTAAGAACAGAAGAGACTTCATCAGAAGGACTTCGACCAAAACCTTCTGTGCTTCTGGATTTTCCGGTGAGGCCTTTAATATATCTCTTATCTCTGCTTCTATACCTTTTACGTTCCCTTTTTCCAAAAAAGCTAAAGCCAGCTTTAATCTATATTCCGGAAAGAATGGAACCTTTGCAGTTTTTACCTGAGGGTAATTTTTTATAACCTCTTCATAGTTTTCTTTTGAATCTATATACATACCGAGATCCCTTTGAGCGGAACTTAGGAGAAGCTTTGAGAGATACCTTAAAGGAGAAATCAACTTATCTGAAGATGAAATGTAAAAGGATGTTGCCATTTCAAGATAACCTTTTGAGTGAAGAAAGACCGCAGAATAAAGGTGAAGTATTGGGTCATCTGTTAGGGAGCTTACTTTAGATATAACTTCTATTGCAGATTGATCTTTCTTTTGCATTCCGAATGCCTCTGCTAATCCAATGTAAGGATATGGATTTGCTGGATCTATTTCTATAGCTTTTCTGAAAAACTTTTCTGAATCAACAGCTTCATTAAGGAGCAAAGATATGTATCCTCTCTTTATAAATATCTGCAATAATTCTTCTCTGCTAACTCCATGAAGTTTAGATATGGCTTCATCAAGAATAGATTTAGATGATTTAAGATCTCCACGATATAGGTGGGCTGTTGATATTGATTCAAATACTTGTGGGGCTGGGTTTATTCTTTTAGCTTGATTTAGGTAGAATATGGCAAAATCTAATTTTCCTTCTCTGATGTAGAAGTTTCCGAGATTAAATTTTATCAGGAAGTTGTCCTGAAAGTTATCATCTCCGTATTTGAGGATTTTTTCTGCTTCTTGTTTTTCTCCAGCGCACATAAGAATCAAGAAATTCTGAACTATTTCTTCAGCTGAGTTTATCTTTTGGAGTTCAATTCTTTTTATTTTATCTGCTTGTGTTTCGCATAGGCTTTTTTGGGTCAAAACGTCTGGAAACATCAGTAGAAATATTAGACTGAACATATAGAAAAAAATTTAGTAATCATCATTTTAAAAATCAGAATTTACTTCAGGAATGTAAAAAATTCTTACAATTTAAATTCAGCAAGTTATGCTCAAGCATAATGCTATTGATGATCTTCCTTATGATCCAAAGTTAGAGAAAGCTGTTTTAGGAGGTATTTTACTCAAGGGTGATTTGATAGAAGATGTGATTCACATACTTGGGAAAAATCCCGAGGATGCGTTTTTTGATTCTGCATGTAGGCAGATATTTATTTCTATCCTCGCAATAAGAAGAAGGGGAGAGCATATAAACCCTTTCTCCGTTATAGAGGAATTAAAAATTTCTGGCAAACTTGATAAAGTGGGAGGAGATCAGTTTATTCTTTCGCTTCCATCGTATATTCCATCTGCTTCATTTCTTGATAATTTTGCTCGTAAGCTTAAGGAAAAAATGATACTACGCAAATTAAGTCAGAAAATGAAGTCTTTTCTTGAGGAGATATCCTGGGGGGTAAGTAGCACATGGGAGTTTGTTTCAAAGGTTGAAAAAGAGTTAGGAGAAATAGCTCAGGAGTCTGTTTCTCAAGACTTCTACTCAATAAGTGATATAAAGACATTTGTTAGCGAGGAGGTTGTTGGAGATAATTTTAACCATGCGATACCATCTTGTTTTCCATCTTTAGACGAGAAAATTGTTGGGTTTCATCCCGGAGATTTTGTTATAATAGCTGGAAGACCTGGAATGGGGAAGACCAGTTTTGCTCTATCTTTAGCCTATTATATGGCTCTGGAGGGAATACCAGTTATGTTTTTCTCAATTGAAATGCCCATAAGACTTATACTCTTGAGAATGATTTCAATGCACTCTGGGATTCCTTTGCAAAGGATAATTTCCAAGAACTTAGCCGATACTGAAAAATCAAAGATTATAAACGCTGCAAATGAGATTTCGAAGCTCTCTATGTTCTTTAACGATTCAGCCCAAGGTATAACTCAGATAAGATCTCTTGCCAAAAGAGCAAGAACTGAAAAAGGAGTTAAGGCTGTTTTCATAGATTACCTTCAGCAAATATTTGTTGAATGGAAGGTTGAGAGACGAGAAGAGGAGATATCTACAATATCAAGGCTTTTGAAGTCTCTTGCTAAAGAACTTAATATACCGGTTATTGCACTATCTCAGCTCTCAAGAGAACCAGAAAGAAGAGGAGATAACAAAAGACCACAGCTTTCAGATCTGAGAGAATCTGGAAGTTTGGAACAAGATGCTGACCTTGTTCTTATGCTATACAGAGATCATTATTATAATCCTTGTCAAAAATCTGTGATGTCTTCTTCTCCAAACAATGAAGAAAACTTTGACTGCTGCGAAAGAGCAAGAATATCTGAAATCATAATCGCGAAAAATAGGAATGGTCCGACTGGAACCGTTATCGGAAAATTTATTGGTGAGAATTGTCTTTATGAAGATATCAAATACTCAAAGGTTTCATACTAATGAATTTCATAAAGTTCATACAGAAGAACTTTCCTGACCCATTTTATTTTGCTATTTTGCTGACACTGATTACTGTCTTTCCTATTCTCACTTTCACTGAAAAGAGCTTGGTAGATGTATTTCAAATCTGGATTGGAAGGTGGGCGGTAGATGGCGGAACAACAACAGGAAATGGAATTTTCTCTTTACTTGATTTTTCGATGCAAATGTGTCTTATTCTTTTTGGAGGATATTTGATCTCAAGTTCATACTCTGTGAGAAGGATTATATACAAATTTGCTGTTTTGCCAAGAAGTACTGTTCAAGCTTGTATTATATTATCTTGTTTCTCATCAATTTCAGCACTTGCGAATTGGGGACTTTGTATTTCTGCAAGCTCAATATTGGCAAGAGAGATTATAATGAGGAATCCTAATTTTCCAAAGGGAGCTATTGCTTGCGCAGCTTACTCAGGTCTTATGATATGGCATGGCGGAATCTCTGGTTCTATACCGCTTGACCTTGCAACAAAGGGTGTCCCTCTTACAAAAACAATATTTTCTAGTATGAACATCTTTATAACTTTATCTCTTGTTTTTCTGACCCCTATTTTCTTTTACTTTATAGCAAAAATTTCGGAGAGAGTGGAGAAGACAGAAGGAATTATTGGAGAGAAAAATAAGGAAAATAAAGATGAGCAGAAATATAGTGATAACATTGAAGAAAAGATTAGCTTTCTGGATTTATCTGTTCGGCTGATCTTTTTGATTACTCTGTTTTTGACGGTTGCTTTAGGATTTAAGAACAAAGGTATAATTTTCTTAAATCTTTACTCTGTATGTTTCATTTTCATTGCGCTCAGCATAGTTTTGCATAGGAGTTTAAGGACACTTTTATCGTATGTCCCCAAAGCTGCAAAGCCCTGTGGAGGAATAATTCTTCAGTTTCCGTTTTATGCCGGGATTATGTCATTGATATCAGAGAGTGGTCTTGGAGAGAAAATCTCTTATATGATTTCAGATTTCATTCAATCTTTTCCTTCTTTCCGTGAGGAATTTTTTGGTATTATAACATTCCTTAGTGCATCATTTCTTAACTTATTCATACCATCAGGGGGAGGGCAGTGGAAGGTTCAAGGAACTGTTATGGTTCAAGCCGGGCTTAATATAGGAGTTCCAGAATCAATCACTGCTATGCTTATAGCATACGGTGATGAATTCACAAATATGGTTCAACCCTTCTGGGCAATACCTTTGATCGGACTTACAAATGTTAAAGCAGGGTACATCATCTCTTACTCAATGATTTACATGATTCTATCTCTACCGATATACATAATCGGTATATTAATTTTCACGTAATTCTGAATTTTCTTGATATTATTTTCTGCCTTATGTGAATTGACTTGGCAATTATAATGAAATGCTCTATCGCAATCGTTCAAAAATTTGAAAAAATACTAAGGTATATTATGGAGAAAGTGAGAAATGCAGCAATAAAAGGGGGGATGATAAATATGAACAATAAAAATTATACAACGGAAGATACCTAATGTTCCTTAAAGTTGCTCTAAAGGTTTGCACTGAATCTTTGCCTGAATATCACAAAAAGCAAACATACCTACAAATTCCCTTCACTAATCTTAGCTTTTCTCTTTCTTGAAGCTTTACATAGATTGGATAGGCCTTGAAGAACTCATAAAATCATCTTCTGACATGAGTTCTTAGATTTAGAAAAGTTCCTGATCATTTTCCACAGAGAATTACAGAAATTTTGAAGATATTCAAAATCTTCTTGAAAAGAAATCCCATATCTTCTCAAAAATCTTTTTCTCTTCCTGTGATTCAATTTGAGGAAGATTCGGCTTCTTTTTATTATAAGAAGCAAGAAGAAGAGAAAATCTTGGATATTTATCTTGTAGATACTCAAGCTTGCCATTCTATTACAAAGGGTTCAGGGAGTGATTCTCAATATCTTAGAAAACTTGAGGAACTTTCTCCTATTTTTTGAAGTTATGGACATTTGATGGGAAGGGAAACTTTAGATTTTCTCTTCCTTTTAGGATACCCTATAAGGAGTGGGGGAAGAATTAAGAGTTTTGGGTGGATAATACAAGAATTGTTGTACTTAAGGGGGTAGGGATTTTTAACGAAAGGAGGATATGTGAAACGATGATAGGTCAAAAGGAAATGCACTGATTAATGGAGGGGAGAGAAGAATCAAAGGAAAGAATTGTGCTCGCTGTGGTTTATTATTTTGGTAAGGGAGGTAAATTTTGTTTTTAATTTTTTGTCGATTAATTTTTGTGAAGATTTCCATCATATTTTTTCTGCTTTTAACTATGTTTGCGACAGAGCAATAATGAAAAATTTGATTCATTTTCATGTTTTGCACATTTATCTTGAGCTTTCACACTTTAAGTTTTTATGTTTTTTTATTTTTCTCCTTTGCGTTTTTTTATTATTCCCAGTGTCTTTTATTATTTTTATCAGATGTTTTCTTTCTTTGAAACTTTAACATTCTATTTCTAAACAGCTTTCTACGTTCATAATATTTTTAACAGAATTTGGAAATGATACTAATTCCTTTTCGTTGTTATATTTATTTATCTTTATGGATATCGACTCTTGGAACACTGACCTTAATCAAATTATGTTTCTGAATGATCTATGAGATTAGAGCTAAAATTATCTAAAATCACAGGACATCTTGAGCTTTTATTTCTGTTTTTTCAAGATTCAGGATATTTTCATAGCCTTTTGATTCTATATCCTTTGCCAGAGAGAAATCACCAGACATAACTATTTTACCTTGAAAAATGATATGGACAAAATTTGGCTTTATATAGTTCAAGATACGAGGGTAGTGGGTGATTATTATGATTGCCTTCTGATCGCTCATATTTTCAATAATGGCTTGAGAAACAATTTTCAGGGAGTCTATATCAAGTCCTGAATCTATTTCATCTAATATATATAGTTTTGGATTGAGGATAAGGGACTGAAGTATTTCAGTTCTTTTCTTTTCACCTCCAGAAAAACCTTTGTTAAGTTCTCTTTTTGTGAATTCATCAGGTATTTTGAGCTTTTTTATTTTTTCTTTAAGTTCTTTTGAGAATTCAGCGAATTTTTTCTCACTTCCTGCTATGCTCCAAAGAAATTTACCGAGAGGAACACCGGGTATCTCCTGAGGATATTGAAAAGCGAGAAATATTCCCATTTTTGCTCTCTCATTAGGTTTCATCTCATTTATAATCTTAGATTCAAATATTATCAATCCACTTTCTATTTTATATTTTGGATGTCCCATTATTGTTAGAGAAAGGGATGTTTTACCTGAACCATTGGGGCCCATTATAGCATGTATTTCACCTTTATTTACCAAGAGGTTTATACCAGAAAGAACCATTTTGCTATCCGCTTTTACATTCAGGTCCTTTATTTCAAGCATAGCGTTTAATATTAGTTGTGTTTCATGAAAATTAAAGATAAACAGTTAAAAGATAAAAAAGTGGGTTTGATTTTTATTTTACTCGCGGTAGCAAGTGGTTTTTTCACCGCATTATCTGATATTATATCTAAGGATTATATGAGAAGATTTGATGTAGATGGCTTTTTTGCTCTTTATGTAAGATGGCTTTTCTGTTCATTGTCTTTGCTACCCCTTTTGTTTGCTGTTGAGTTCCCAAAAGATACCTCTATAATTCTGGTATCTCTTGGACTTGTTCCACTTGAGATAATTGCTGGATACCTTTATATGAAATCTCTTGAGATTGCAGAATCAACATTGGTTCTTCCTTTCCAATCCTTCACACCAGTCTTTATACCTCCTTTAGCATCATTTATGATAGGGGAAAAATATTCGGCTCAAGGACTTTTAGGAATAGGGCTTGTTGTTTCTGGAAGTTTTCTCCTTTTCAGGAACAATGGATATATAGCTAATGCAGATAAGAAAGCCATATTCTATATGCTCGGTGCAGCTTTAATATATGCATTCTCATCCGTTGTCGGAAGATATGTTATTCTAAACACATCTCCTCTGTTTTTCTCTGTCTTTTATATGCTTGTTCTATCTCTTATTCTTACACCATATTTTATTAAAAAATACAGGCATTATAACTTGAGACATTTTTTCAAGTCAAGTATAATTCCATCTTTTGTTTTGGGCTTCACAACAGCTTTGGCAGTTATCACACACTTTGTTTCCGTCCTTAAGATTGAAACTGGATATATGATATCAATTAAGAGAACAAGTGTCATTTTTTCTGTGATATTGGGTTATTTGTTCCTCAGGGAGAAAAGTCAGATAAAAGAAAGGTTTCTTGGAGCTTTGCTTATGACTATAGGAGTTTTTGTTATCGCCATAAATTAAAAGCTCGGTTGATTTAAGAATATATACTTAACATTACTTTCATTTGGACAGAAATCACCTTCGAGTTTCTACAATCAGCTTTGGTTCAATCAATCCGACAAATTATCTCTAATTCCAATAAAACAGTCAAATCATTTGTTGAAAAAGTTTTTAGACGATTCTCAATACCTTAAAAAATAATGATTCATTTCACTGCTATCTAATTATTAATATCTCAAAGTGTAACCTTGCATAAGAATTGGTGCTTATGGACATTCAATATGGTAGGGTAGGAACTAACTTACGCCTGTGGAGAGGTTTATAGCCTCGTTGAAGCAGGAAGCTCCATCTTCTATAATATGGAGTAGTTCACAATACCTTCAGAAGGGATATATTTTGACCAAGATTCTCCAAAGTTCCAAATGCCCACGCAAAACTATCTTCTCTAATTGATTGAATATTTTTAAAATTCGTCAGATTCTACATATTAACTTGAATGTAGCGAAGTGCTACAAGATTACTCCAGACTTACCGAACAACTTTTTGAATATTATAAGATTATTCACTTCATTTGTTGTCTCATATATGTGAGTAAGTTTTATATCTCTCCATAGCCTTTCAGCTATTTCTGATTTATCAATACCCTTTTCTTCTAAAAGGTCCATACATATCTGACATATCTCATAAGATATCCAGGATGAGTATGCTTTTGCTATGCTGGAGTAAATCTCTACTTTCTCAATGTCCTTTGAGAGAATTTTCAAGAAGATTTCTTTTCCTTTTCCTCCTATGAATCTTCCGATAGATTTAGGGATATTTGAGAGAGTCTTCAGTAGAAGTTTGAAGAATATGTTTTTCTGCAATGACATCGGACCAAAGAAATCAATGAAAATACAGGCAGATATCCATATTTGTCGTGCTATATATAGTTTTGAGAGAGCTTCAGCTATTTTGTAGGCTTGAAAGTTGTTAAAGTCATTGTATGATTTTCTTATTATATCTACAGTTATTTTTATAAGACCTTTTGCTATTCCTGTAGCTATTGCACCAACTGGAGCGCGTGAGACCGAAAGGATCATCTCTGTGTTTTTAGAGCCAATATCCTCATCTGCCAGAATCATGTCATCTGGAACAAAAATGTCATCAAAAACGAGTTCAGCAGTTGGAGATGTCTTCTGTCCCATCTTATCTTCAACTCTTGAGACTTTGACATACGAAGAATCAAGAAGAAACCACATCATTTTTCCCGGTTCCGGAGAAGCTGCAACCGTTATATAGTTGGCGATTGAACCATTTGATATAAAAACTTTCCTACCATTTATAATGTATCCGCCTTTGGACTTTTTAGCTTTTGTTATTATTTTAGCCTTCATCAAAACTTCACCATCTTGCTGAACATCTGAACCCCCAGTCGGCTCGGTTAGTCCTAAAGCATATATCACAGGAAAATCCTTTTCTTTCAATGGTATTTCTTTAAGAAATTCTGAAAATGCCCCTATATATGGAGAAAACATTATAGGTAGCAGACCAAGAGCGTGAGCACCAAAAATTGTAAGAATACCTGATGAAATTGAACTCATATCCTCTGTGAAAAATGCATATGGCAGAGTTCTTATTCCTTTCCCTCCAAACTCCTCTGGTATTATTAAAGAGAAAAAGTTATATTTGCCTCCATTCTTTAGTAGCTCTCTATCAATATATGAAGGATTTTTCTCGGCCTCTTTTTCTGCTGTATTTATCCTTTCAATGTTCTCAACAATGAATCTTCTACCTTTTTCTCTTACATCCTCTATCTCTTCTATATAATTTTTAAACTTCCCATCTCCCAAAATTTTTAGGGTAGGGTATATTGAGTCAATATCATCAAGAAAACTTTCGTAAATCATACTTTTTTGGGCATATAAAGTATAGCCTTAAGATTTCTAATTTCCATAGATACCAAAGATTTTTTAGAAATCAAAACATCTTTTAGCTCTCCCCCTATCTTTGTACTTGGATTTAAATTAATTTCAGATGAAAGAAAACTTAGAGATATGTTTTCTCCAATCGCATCAACATTAGCTTTTATAAGAGTATTATCTTTTATCTGATAGGTTATAAAGTGAAATCTTTTCTTTCTTATAGGTAAAGATTTTCTTGCCTTAATCTTTACATCAAATATCTTTGTACTATCTGAAGAAAGAGAAAAATTTTCTTGAGAATATTTTATGTCGGATACGAATTTTGGATAATTATATATCAAGACTCCTGCAACATATGCAATCTCTGTCGTAACAGGTAGATGCCATACATGAACCTCAAATTCCCCCGACAAGAACGAAGATAAAACTTTAGCAGAACCAAAGGGAACAGTTATCCCTATCTCGTTGTATGGACCTATATCTGTCTTTCTATATTCAAAACATGTTACTCCAACAAGTGTTATTCCAGGTAGAAGCTCAGCTATTTTTATTCTTCTATCCTTTATGTATTTTCTGATCCTTCTTGAGCTTGCAAAAAACATATTGACATTTGCGGAAGCATCATAGTAGAATATCGGAACCTTTCCTTTTAAATCTTGAAATGCTACCTCAAACTGTTGTATCCCATCAAAGAATTTTTCTGCTTCCATTGTTTTGATCTAAAATATTTTAATCAATTCTTGTATGAAAATGTGAATTATCTCTATATATGAACACAACATATTATTTTTATACTGAATATTATGAAATATACATTTTATTTATATTTTTTACTTTTCTATCATGGCGGAATATCTGATAGGAACTTCTGGTTTCAGTTATGAAGACTGGAGAAATTATTTTTACCCAGAAAACCTTGATAAATCTGATTTTTTGTGGTATTACTCAAAGCATTTTAAGACGACAGAAATCAATTCAACTTATTATATCCTTATTTCTTTAAAGTCTGTTGAATCTATGGTTAGAAAGACCAGAGAAGATTTCATTTTTTCTGTCAAGGCGAATCAGATTTTTACTCATCGTAGGTATTACTCAGATACAGATGTTAAGAAGATGAAGGATATTCTATACGCTTTTGATAAAAAACTCGGAGTTTTACTTTTTCAGTTCCCTCATTCCTTTCATAAGAACAAGTCTAATCAAGATTATATTAAAAAAATAAGGGATGATTTTTTTGAGTTTGACATTACTTTTGAGTTTAGGTCTTACGAATGGTTTTCAGAAGATGTTTATAAAATTTTGAAAGACTTAGATATTGCTTTGGCCTGTGTAGATGAGCCAAGAATAAAAGGTCTACCACCGCCTATTTTTGTTCAGACAACAAAGAAATTTTCTTATTTGAGATTTCATGGTAGAAACTCTGAGAAGTGGTATAAGCATGAGAGACCAGAGGAGAGGTATGATTATCTTTATTCCAGAGAAGAACTTCAGGAATGGGCAGAAGATATAAAGAGCACAGATGCTAAAAAGTTTTTCATTTATTTCAACAACCATCCTCGCGCCCAAGCTGTAAGGAATGCAAAGATGATGGAAGAAATCCTTTTCTGAATATAAAAAATTCCCAATACAGCTTTTTTGTATTATTCAATAAACCTGATAAAGTTTTTATTTTTTTACAATGGGGCTGTAGCTCAGCTGGGAGAGTACCGGAATCGCACTCCGGGGGTCGGGGGTTCAAATCCCCTCAGCTCCACATAGGTGGCAATACCTCTAGTTTCCTTCGGCTTTCCTTTTGTGCGCAAAGAAGAAAAAACGCACAACTTCTCTCCGAAGAATGATGAAAAAACCTTATGAAGCTTGGCATCAAACCTGATTTGTAAAACACAGATAGGATTTCTCCTAATCTGCTTGGATTATATACAACATATATACGTCCCCCTTTTTTCAGTATTTTTGATGAAACTCTCGCAAAACTTCTGAGGTCAAATGTGATTTCCCATTTCGCTTTATCATACTTTGTAGAGATTTTTCCCTCTCCTACCGGAACATAAGGTGGATTTGAAACTATTATGTCAAATTGAAATTTAAAAGGAGCAAATCTTATATCTCCAGCAATAGAATAAGCCTTTATTTTATTCAACCTAAAATTCATTTCTGCTAGCTTTGCGACTTCTTTATCTATCTCTATACCATAGTATATGGAATCTGTCTGTAGAAAATTTCGTAATAACACAGGTATTATCCCACATCCTGTTCCAACATCAAGTATAAACTTTTTTGGTTCATTTTTAAAATGAGTCCCTTCAACTTCTGTGCAAAACTTACTCAACATCAAAGAATCATGAGAAAATCTCCACCTGTTTTTATACTGGAATATCTTTATTCCATATATTGTTGTCTCCTCAATTTCTTCTTGGTCATGAATCATGTTTGCTGTATTATTAAAGTAATATTTTCCTGATCATAAATCTCTGTTATTTCTGTTCCTTCGTGATTTTTTCTTTGCAACAAGTAGTGCAACGGCCATAGCTCCGATACCTTCTGTTCTCCCAAAAGTTCCTATTCCTTCTGGACTCTTAACCTTAACATTGAATGAACTTTTTAATATCTGGCTTACATTATACTTTATCTGATTTATCTTTGGTCCTATCTTTGGTTCCTGAGCAATTATTACTGAATCAACAGATTTTATCTCGAATCCTTCACGCTTTATCATTTTTATAACTTCCTCTAGTATTTTTCTTGAACTTATACCTTTGAATTTCTCCGGTGGGAATAATGTTCCAATATCCTCTTTCCCCGCTGCTCCAAGTATCGCATCTGATATGGCATGAAGTAAGACGTCAACATCTTCAGACGCTCCTTCAAGAGCTCTGTAATCAAATTTAACTTGACCTAAAACCAAACCCATTTTTTTGCTGAAACGATGCATGTCAAATCCTATACCTATTCTCATTCAAGAAACCTCCTATATAATATGTTTCTATCTCAACTTAATAAAATTTATTTTGTGTTCATAAGATATTTAGCTTTTCTTGGATTTATGTTTTTCTACCCAATCACTACTATTCCACAGAAAATTGAGATAAAGATACTGATTCAATCTTCTGAATTTGTGATAACAAATCTTGATGCTATGTTTGAATGTAATGTATATAAGATTTATAATCTTTCTGATCTCAAAAATTGCAATGATGAGAAAGTACTTAAATCTTTTGCCATTTTATCCATTCTGAGGAAAAGGATCGAAAATTTTATTGGATTCCAAGAGGATATTTTAAGGTATGTTATTGACGGAAAATGGAATGAGATGGCAAAAATAGATGAAGAAAAAGAAAAGGAATTTGATTACTTTGTAAAATTCGGTTATTCTATATATGACATCCAAGAAGAGGCGAGAAAAATATTAATTTTTTCAGAGAAGCTGAAAAACACTCTAGGAATTGAAATAAAAAACTTCATTGATTTTTCATATAATTACGTCTCTTATGGTGAAAATTTCTTACAAGAAGATTTTGATAGGGAGAGGAGAGTACAAATGAAGATAATATATGACTTTATAAAATCTTTCCTTTTAACTGACTTGAGATTCTGACAGTTCAAATATTTTGGACAGAATTTTTTAATTTTTTTGTTATGAAGAAGTTTGGTGAAATTCTCGAGACTCTCGGAGTTCCCAAAGATAAGATAGAGGAAGCTTTGAAAATTCAGAAGGAGAAATCAAATTACGGTAGGTTAGGAGAAATTTTGATGAAGATGGGGGTTATAAATTCTTACACTATTGTCAAGGCTTTGTCTATTCAGTTTGGTCTTGAAATGAAAGAGCGTATAAATAAAGAGGAAGTCCTTGATGAGATAACAAAAATATTTCCCCCGTATTTCCTTAAGGATTATAGATTTATCATTCTTAAGGTACCTAATTCAGAGTATATTTCTATTGTGTTAGATGATCCAGCTAAAAACCATCTTATTTTAGATCTACAAAAGAAGTTCAAAAAAATGGTAAAGGTCTTTTTGGCTCCATCTGAAGAGATAGAAAAAGTTATAAATGAGGTTTATGGTTTTGGGGATACAATGGAAGTTTCGCGTGAAGTTGAAAAGGCTGAGGAGATATTTTCCTCCGATGAGATAATCGAGACAACCCGTGATATCCTTGAGGAAAAAGGAGAAGCACCAATAATAAGGTTTGTCAATGCTTTGTTCTTTCAGGCTGTCAAGCAGGGATCTTCTGATATACATATAGAGCCCGCTGAAAAAGAGACAATAGTTAGAATGCGAATAGATGGTGTGCTTCACGAAATAATAAGAGTAAATAAAGTTCTTCATGATCCTATTGTCTCGAGAGTCAAGGTCATTTCTCGCTTAGACATAGCAGAAAAGCGTCTCCCACAAGATGGTAAAATAAAACTTAAGGTCGCTGGAAAAGATATAGATGTTAGAGTCTCTACTCTGCCTACTGTCTTTGGAGAAAGAGTTTCTCTCAGAATACTTGATAGAACATCTACAATACTCAAAATAGAAGAATTAGGTATGGAAGATGACATGGTTCAGAAGGTCAGAAACTTGATAAAAAGAACATATGGTATGGTACTCATAACAGGACCAACAGGTTCTGGTAAAACTACAACCCTTTACGCCTGCCTTTCTGAGATAAATTCCCCTGAGATAAATATAATCACAATAGAAGATCCTATAGAGTATCAACTTAAGGGAATAAACCAGATTCAAGTAAATCCTAAAGTCGGTCTAACTTTTGCCGCTGGTCTGAGATCTATTTTAAGGCAAGACCCAGATGTGATTATGGTTGGGGAAATAAGAGATAGTGAGACAGCATCAATTGCAATACACGCTGCTTTAACTGGACACCTTGTTTTTTCCACATTACACACAAATGATGCTCCAAGCGCTATTACAAGAATGATTGACATGGAGATTGAACCATATCTTATATCATCTGCTGTTTTTGCGACAATGGCTCAAAGACTTGTCAGAAAAATTTGTCCAAAATGTAAAATCCGATACAAACCAGATATATCAGAGCTTGAGATGATCTCTGTCAAAAGAGATGAACTTGAATTTGCCTATAAGGGAAGAGGATGTAAAGATTGCCTTGAAACTGGCTACAAAGGAAGAATAGGAATATTTGAACTTTTTGTCATAGATGATGATATAAGAGAACTCATAAACAGAAAATCAGATTCTGTGAAGCTAAAAAATTTGGCCGTCAGTAAAGGTATGAGAACATTACGTGAAGATGGTGTTATAAAAATAAAAAAAGGTATAACCACAATTCAGGAGGTTGCAAGAGTTATACAAGAGAGCTAATAATTTTGAATTTCAGCTATCATATTTAGCTCAAAATCATTATCCGGGAGGCCATCTCATCTGTCTTCCTCCTATAAGATGGAAATGTAAATGATAAACTGTTTGCCCACCATAAGGATTTGTATTTACAACTATTCTGAATCCCTTTTCTCCAATACCCATATCATCTGCTATTTTGTTACATGTTTTAATTATTGAAAACAGTAAGTCTTTATCATCTTCATTCACTTCTCTTATTGTCATGATGTGCTTTTTAGGAATAACTAATATATGTATGGGAGCTTGAGGATTTATATCATGAAATGCCAGAACTTTCTCATCTTCATAGACTTTTCTTGAAGATATTTCTCCATTGACTATCTTGCAAAATATGCAACTTTGCATTTTCAAAAATCTTAAGACAAAACTAACTATTTTCCAGAAAAACTGTTTTTTGCCAAAATTAGACAACAAAAATCTTCTAAAAGCTGGATTGTGTATCCAATTCATCTATCCAAAAAAATTAATAATATTCTAATATTTCACCTTGAAAAGTTTGGAAAATTAATGTTAGACATAATTGTTAGTATCAATTATTTATCTAGATCTAATGAATAAATCAATTCAATATTGTCTGTTGATTCTCTAAATTTGGAAGTTTCTACGGATCAACTTGGTTTTTATCAGAACGGATATTTATCCTGTATATCTCAGATTTTATAAATCATTTCTGAAAATGCTTCTTCATATTTTTTGATGGAAAAAATCAAATAAGATGAAAACACTTGTAACGGGAGCTACTGGTTTTGTCGGGCAAAATCTTATCTCAGAACTTCTGAAGAAAGGTTATTCTGTTTCTGTATTGGTTAGATCAAAGAAGAAAATAGAATCTTTGGAAGATGAGATTGAGATAATAGAAGGAGATATAACAGATCCGCGAAGTATCAATCCAAGAATATTTAGGGGTGTTGATGTTGTCTTTCATATAGCGGGTCTAATATCAGCATTTCGTGAGGAAGAATATATGAAAGTAAATTTTTTGGGAACAAAAAACCTTGTCCAAATGATTATAGACTCAGGATATAAACCAAAGTTTATATATACATCTTCATTGGCAGCTGTAGGTCCAGGTAAAGATACTAACTCCGTCATAACTGAAGATGATCCTCCACATCCAGTTGATTTCTATGGTAAATCAAAGAGAAAGGCAGAAGAATTCTTGATCCTTATGAAAAATAGCATAAATTCTGTTATACTCAGACCAACGGCTATATATGGGTATCTAGATAAAGCTCTCCTTTCTCTTTTTGATATATCTTTAAAGTTAGCTTTCCCTGTGATTAAAGATTCAGTAATATCAGTTATCCATGTTTCAGATGTCGTTAAGGCCCATATACTTGCAGCAGAAAAAGAAACAAAATCTGCCGAAATATTTAATCTTTCAGATGGCCATAGATATACTATGGAGGAGATTTTCAATATAATAAATCAGATCTTGCTTGAACAATTCTCTCGTAGAATGAGAAAACTAGTTGTACCAAGAAAATTTATTTTATATATATCTTACATTATGAGGTTGATCCCACCAAAGTTGGGGGAAAGTTTAAAAATCGTATCACCTGATACAATCCTAAGATTATGTCAGAAGAGCTGGTTCTGCACCTACGAGAAAGCCGAAAAATATCTTGGCTTTAGCCCATCATATTATGCAAGGGAGGGTTTGAAGCAGTCATTACTCTGGTATATGAAAAAAAGCACTTTTGCATAAACTCCACAATATTCCTAAAATCTAATATAATAGCCCTATTAGAAGATTATGATAAAAGTCTCACTGGTTGGTCTGGGATATTGGGGACCTAACTTGCTGCGGAACTTATACAATCACGAAAATATATCAATAGTGTCAATATGCGATATTGATAAGGAGAAAGTCGAAAAGTTTTTGAATCTGTATCCAAAAGTTGCTAAGGGCACAACAGATTTCCAAGATGTGCTTAAAGACGATTCCTCCCTTGCGATCATAGCAACGCCTCCAGAACTCCATTACGAGCAAGCAAAAGCATCTTTACTTTCTGGCAAGCATGTTCTTGTTGCAAAACCTTTTACCACAGACTCCAAAAAGGCAGAAGAACTCATAAATATTGCGGAAAGCAAAAATCTTAAAATTTTCATAGATCACACTTTTGTTTTCCATCCCGTGACAAATAAAATAAAGAATATTCTGAATTCTGGAGAATTAGGTAGGACTATATATTTTGATAGTGAAAGGTTAAGGGGTATCTATCAAAGGAATATGGATGTGATATGGGATCTGGCAGTTCATGATTTTTCTATTTTGCTACATCTTGGATTCAAGATAAAAATAGAGGATGTCATATCAAAAAATCTTTATGGAAAAAAAGAAAGGGATATGGCTCATATATCTTTCTCATCTGATGATGGAATAATAGGTCATATATATGTTAATTGGTTCTCTCCACTTAAAATAAGAAAGATATTAATTGGTTGTGAAAGAGGACTTATATTATGGGACGATGTTCACCCTTTTGAAAAGCTCAAGATCTTCTATTATGAGGAGAACTTAAGAGTGCAAGATTTTGAAAATCCATTCTTCCCAACTTTTATATCCGGGGATGTTAGAATAGTGAAGATTGAAAATAAGGAAACATTGTCTATAGAGATTGATAAGATTGTTAGATCTATTGAACATAATATTCCATTTGAATCTGATGGGAAATTTGGCCTTGAAGTTTTGAAACTTCTTGAATATTGTGAAAGGCTACAGAAGCCAGAAAAATAGAATAATTTGCTATAAATTAGAAAAATGAAGATCATTTCTATAATACCTGTTTTCAATGAAGAAAAAGCCATTGATAAAATAGTTAGCCGTTTCCGCAAGGGAATTGTAGATTTGATACTTTTTATAGATGATGGTTCAACTGATTCCTCTCTTGATAAAATAAAGATGCTTTCAAATTCAGATGTTGGTGGAGAACTGAATATAAGATATATATCCCATCAAAAAAACGAAGGAGTTGGAGCGGCTATAAGAACTGGGATAGAATACGCAATTGATAATAAATACGATATAATCAATGTGATGGCTGGTAACGGAAAAGATGATCCTGCCGAAATTCCTATGTTAGTTCATCCGATAATTTCTGATGGATATGATTATGTCCAGGGGTCAAGATTTCTAGAGGGGGGGCGGTGGGATAACTTACCTTTGGCAAGATATATAGGCATAAAACTTTATTCTTATGCCTGGACTGTTCTGACCGGTAAGAAAATAACAGATGTATCAAATGGATTCAGAGCATACAAAGCATCTTTATTTTCAGACAAAAGAATAAACATATGGCAGGAATGGCTTTCGAGATATGAGTTGGAGCTTTACATTCATTATAAAGTCATTACACTTGGATACAAATTTAAAGAGGTTCCGGTATCAAAAATATACCCTTTAAGCGGTAAATATACAAAGATAAGACCATTTATTGACTGGTGGAGAATTTTGAGACCCCTTATATATTTGAAACTGGGAATTAAAGATTGAGATTATATAGATAAAATGGGAGAAAGGTTTTTCCATAAACTTGCACTTGTGGAGAGCGATGATATTGGAGAGGGAACAAGAATCTGGGCTTTTACACATGTAATGAAAGGAGCTAAAATAGGAAAATACTGCAATATAGGAGAACACTGTTATATTGAATCAGGGGTTATTATCGGGGATTATTGCACTGTCAAAAACGGAATATGCCTTTGGGATGGAATAGTTCTTGAGGATTATGTTTTCTTGGGACCTTGTGCTGTTTTCACAAATGATAAGTATCCAAGAAGTAGAAATAAAGATTGGGAGTTGAGAAAAACTCTGATAAAAAGAAATGCCACTGTTGGAGCAGGAGCTATTATCCTGTGCGGTATTGAGATAGGAACATATTCTTTGGTTGGGGCGGGAGCTGTTGTTACAAAATCGGTCCCAGACTTTGCTGTTGTCGTTGGTAATCCAGCAAGAGTTGTTGGATATTCCTGTACCTGTGGTAAAGTTATACTGCGTATGAGTGAGAAAGGGAAATTTAAAAATGCAAAGGTTATCTGTCCAAAATGCTCATCAGAATTCTTATATAAAAATGGATCATTCCTACCGATTTCCAGTATTAGTACCGAACACAGAAAATAGAGTTAACACAGATACAAAATTGATCAGCTTTTAATTAATATCAAAAACGTTTTTCGCAAGACAGAAATATTTTTGTTTTCAGCTTTGAGCTTCTTTCAGAACTTCCTGCATGATTTCTGTCATGTTTTCCTTCGGTGGAGCATTCTTCAACATATCTCTTACAACATCATCAAGCTCTTCTGGATTCCAATATTCTTTTTTGCTCTTCTTTCTCATCGCAACAGATCTCCATCCGCTCATAAGCCATATCATATTCCCAACTACTCTGAACACCTGTCCTGTGATTCCTGCAGATTTATCTGAAGCAAGATAAACTACCAATGGGGCTATAGATTTAGGATTGAGCACATCAAATGGAGCGTTTTCTACCATTTGGAATATTGCTGCAAGCTGCGGGGTAGCATCTGTTGTAAGCCTTGTTCTGGCAATTGGAGCAATTGCATTTACAGTGACATTATATTTTGCCATTTCTTCTGCCAAAATTATTGTGAATGCAGCTATTGCTGCCTTGGCTGAACCATAATTAGACTGACCTATATTACCAAGAAGTCCAGCATCTGATGTTGTGTTTATTATTCTACCTGAAACGGTTCTTCCCTCTTTAGCTTGCTGTCTCCACCAAACACAGGCATGATGTGAGCAGTTGAAAGTTCCCTTCAAATGAACTGCTATTATTTTATCCCAATCTTCCTCCGACATATTGAATATCATTTTGTCTCGCAGAATCCCTGCGTTGTTGACAAGAATATCTATCTTCCCAAACTTTTCTATCGCCGTGTATATTATCCGTTTAGCACCTTCAAAACTATCAACAAAATCATAATTTGCAACAGCTTCTCCTCCCATTTTCTTTATCTCTTCAACAACCTCATCTGCAACTTTAGATTCTCTTCCCTCACCCGCATATGAAACACCAGGATCATTTACTACAACTTTCGCTCCATTTTCTGCAAGCAAAAGAGCTTCTTCTCTTCCTATACCTCTTCCTGCTCCTGTAACTACTGCTACTTTTCCCTCAAGAAGTTTTGCCATAACGATTTACCTCCAATAGGAACAAAACTTTAATCTCTTTTATTCCTTTTATGTTTTTTCAGGTTTTTACGATTTGTTTAACATATTACTTCTGAGCAGACTCGTATCTCCTCTGAACTACATCCCAATCGATAGCATTGAAGAATGCCTCTATATAGTCAGCTCTTTTTAATCCGTAATCAATCATGAAAGCATGTTCAAAAACATCCATAATAAGTATTATTGAACAACCAGAAAGATGTCCGACATCATGCTCATTTATCCATGTGTTGAACATTCGCCCTGCAACTGGTTCAAAGTATAGAACAGTCCATCCTATACCGCGCATGGCACCGGTTGATTTGAACTCCTTCTGCCAGTCTTCAAATGAACCAAAGTCTTCTTGAATTTTCTTGTAAAACTTCCCACCTTTATCTATTTCCTTTTTATTTTTGGTCATGTTCTCAAAATAGTATTCGTGAAGCCTCATACCGTTGAATTCCCATCCAAACCTTCTTTTAAGCTCGGCGAATTCTGGAGTTCCTGCCTTACCTTCCTTCACCATCTGACTCAGTGCTTCATATAACTTGTTTGTGTTTGTCACATACCCCTGGTATAATGTAAAATGATTCTTAAGAAGCTGTTCAGAAAAACCCGGTGTTCCAATCAGGTTTTCAAAGTTTTTTGCTTGGTATATCATATTAAAGTACCTCCTTTTTGAAAATCACTTTAAAATACTATGTTCTAGGATATCTTTCATAAAATCAGAAAGATTTTAAATATTTGCCGATGTCCTAGAATTAATGTATTTCTTGTATTTTCCTTTATCTTACTTTTTGAGAAAAAATCAAAGGAATAAAGTTATCTAAAGTGATGAATTTAATTCAGGAGAAATTATCACAACGCTAAAGTTTCATGGGGAACTATATCTGAAAAATTTGTTTATCTTTTATTGATTTGTATTTTGGATTCTCACAATTGTCAGCTTTGATAATTAAAGATACAGAAAATTTCTGGCGCTTTAGAACTCATTTTCTGATTCATTTAACATAACAAGGGAGGAGGATGAAATATGTCGCAGATTAACATATATTATGAAAAGGATGCGGATCTCTCTTGGATAAAGGATAAAAAAGTTGGAGTAGTTGGTTTTGGAAGTCAAGGACATGCTCATGCTCTGAATTTAAAAGATTCGGGAGTAAGAGTTGCTGTTGGTTTGAGAAAGGGGAGTCTTTCTTGGGATACTGTCAAAAGTATGGGACTTGAACCTATGGAAGTAGAGGATCTAGCACATTGGGCAGATATAATCATGATGCTTATACCAGATGAGGAACAACCCGCTATATACAAGGAAAAAATTAGTAAATATCTCACAAAAGGAAAATATCTTGCTTTCGCTCACGGTTTCAATATTCATTTCAAACAAATTGTTCCGCCTGAGTATGTAAATGTTTTTATGGTAGCTCCAAAGGGACCTGGGAAACTTGTGAGGGATGAGTTCAAAAAGGGTAGAGGAGTTCCTGCTCTGCTTGCTGTATATCAAGATTATTCAAAAGATACCAAATCTGTTGCTCTAGCTTATGCTAAGGGAATAGGCGCAACAAGAGCAGGAGTCATAGAAACAACTTTCAAAGATGAAACGGAAACCGATCTCTTTGGAGAACAGTCCGTTCTTTGCGGGGGACTTACTTCTCTTATGAGAGCTGGGTTTGAAACACTTGTTGAGGCTGGTTATCCTCCAGAGCTCGCTTACTTTGAATGCATACACGAAATGAAGCTGATAGTTGACCTTATATATGAAGGTGGATTCAAAATGATGAGAAAGTTTATTTCAAATACAGCAAAATATGGTGATCTGACTCGCGGTCCTAGGATCATAGATGAGAATGTCAAGAAAAAGATGAAAGAAATTTTGGATGAGATTAAATCTGGAAGGTTTGCAAAGGAATGGATCCTTGAAAACTCTGCTGGAAGGCCGGTTTTCTACGCTCTTTTGAGAGAGTGGGAAAATATTGAGGCGGAAGATGTAGGAGAAAAACTCAGAGGAATGATGCCTTGGTTGAAAAAAGATTGAAACCTGAACTCTTACTCAACCTGTTTGCACCATATAACTTTTCAGCAATTATAATAAGTCTTACGGTCAGCCCATCTATTATAGGTATATGCTCTTCCTTTATTCTAATTCTTCGCTCATCAATTATTAGAAAATCTCTATAATCCTGAACCATCTTGAGGAATTCGGAAATACTTATATTAAAATATTCAAGCTCACCCAAATCAAGACCATCTCTAATTTTTCTCAAACCTAAAAATATGATTTCCTCTATTGCTTTGAATCCTGTTATATCTTCTGAAAACTCAATTGGTAAATCCCTGTTATTTATTTTTTCATAATACTTTTTGAGGTTTTTCATATTGCAAAATCTTCTGTTTCCAATCTTTGACCAAGCAGAAGCTCCAATTCCAAGAAAATCCTCCCTATTCCAGTATAACATGTTGTGTTGGCATTCATTGTTTGGTTTTGCAAAATTTGAAACCTCATATCTTAAAAAACCTTTTTCAGTAGCGTATCTTTGAACCTGAAAAAAATCATGGGCATCTTCTAGAGCCTTTAGCTTTTCTTTGGAGATAATCTTGGAAAGTGGCGTATTCTCGTGTATCTCAAGAAGGTAACAAGATATATGATTGACTCCCATATTGATAACTGTTTTAATATCTTCAAGGTGTTCCTCAGGCTTTTGTTCCGGTATACCAAAGATAAGATCTCCATTTACAGAGAAATATTTACTTGCTCTTTCTAAAGATAATTTTGCCTCCAAAGGTGTGTGTATCCTTCCAAGAAATCTCAAATATTTCTCATAGAATGTTTGAATACCGAATGATATCCTCGTTGCAAAGCTGAATTTATGGGGATCAAAATCATAAGCTGGATTGGCTTCAACTGTTATTTCCTTTATTATTGAAGAAAACCTGGATATTATATCTACTATCTTCCCTATTTCTTTAGGAAATAAACTTGGGGTCCCTCCACCAAAATATATAGTTTCTACGAATGAAAGATCATATATTTGTATATACATCTGTAGCTCTTTTTCAATGGCTTCAAAATATTCCTTTGCATATTCGGATTTCGGATCTATACCAGAGAGAAAATCACAATAATAACACTTGTTCAAACAAAAAGGAACATGAATGTATATCCCTTTTATCATAAATTATCAATAAGAATAAATAATAATAAAAAAATAAAATTTTATGAGGATAAACAAAACCTAAAATCGATTATTTTGTACAGAAGATTTAATTAGAATTGAAAGGGGAAAAAATGAAAGAAAAAAAGATATCAATCGTTATACCAGTTTACAATGAAAAAGAGAATATAGAAGAACTGTATGAAAAAGTTAAAAAATCTCTTGATCTTGAGGGATATAACTATGAGCTAATATTTGTTGATGATGGAAGTATTGATGATTCATGGGTAGTGATAAAGAATATCGCTGATAAAGACAAAAGAGTCAGAGGTTTAAAGCTTTCCAGGAACTACGGTCAAACTTTTGCCCTTTATGCTGGATTCCAGGAAGCAAAAGGAGATATCATAATAACAATGGATGCTGATCTGCAGAACGATCCAGATGACATAGGAGATCTTATGAAAGAAATGGAAAAAGGTTATGATATAGTAAGTGGTTGGAGGAAAGAAAGGAAAGATCCATTTTTTACCAAGATTTTGCCATCAAAAATAGCAAATTTCCTTATTTCTCTTATAACAGGGGTAAAGCTAAAAGACTATGGATGTACATTGAAAGCCTATAAAGCAGATGTTATCAAAGGTATAAAACTTTATGGAGAAATGCACAGGTTTTTACCTGCTCTTTGTGCATTTGAAGGAGCCAAGATAAGTGAAATCCCAGTCAGACATCATAGAAGAAAAAAGGGAAAAAGTAAATACGGACTCACACGGACTTTTAAAGTTATTCTTGATCTCTTTACTGTCAAGTTTATGGGAAGTTTTTTTCTCAAGCCTATATACTTTTTTGGGGGTGTTGGACTTTTCCTTTGTTTTATAGGTGTGCTATTTGCTCTCTGGACTCTATATGATAAATATTTCCTTGGGGTCTTTGTTCATAGAAACCCAAAGATTCTAATATCTTTTATGTTCTTCCCGATGGGGGTTCAGTTCATACTTATGGGAATTATAATGGAAGTCCTGATAAGAAATTATTTTGAATCTCAGAATAAATTACCGTACAATATAAAAGAAAGATATGGTGGAGACTGATGTGTGGGATCTGTGGTATAGTAGAAAAAAAATCTGATGTCGATAGAAGTATTCTCAAAAGAATGAATGATTCTCTCTACCATAGAGGTCCAGATGATGAAGGATTTTATATAAACAAGAACGTTGGACTTGCCTCAAGAAGACTCTCCATAATTGATATATATGGGGGGAAACAACCTATAAAAAACGAAGATGGAAATATAGTTACAGTCTTCAATGGGGAAATATACAACTACATTGAACTTAGAGAAGAACTTGAAAAGCGTGGGCATAAGTTTGCAACTAAAAGTGATACAGAAGTCATTGTACATCTTTATGAAGAAGAAGGAGAAGATTTTGTAGATTCACTAAATGGAATGTTTGCTATAGCAATTTATGATCAGAAGAAAGATAAGTTGATTTTAGCAAGAGATAGGGCTGGAGAGAAACCTCTTTATTTTGGAAATTTCCCCGAATTCTTCATCTTCGCATCTGAATTAAAATCTATTCTGAGCAACCCAAAAGTAAGTAGAGAAATAAATCTCAAGTCCCTAAGCCTTTATCTTATGCTTGAGTATATTCCTTCCCCTTTTTCAATAATAGATGGCATCAATAAGTTAAAACCAGGTCATATCCTTATATACAAGGATGGAGAACACACTATAAAAAGATATTTCAATCTCACCAAGATTGTAACTCCACAGAATGAGAAAGAAGTGATTGAAAGAATTGATGAACTTATCTGTAATTCTGTCAAAATAAGGTTGAGGAGTGATGTAGATGTTGGGATATTTCTATCTGGTGGTCTTGATTCATCTTTGGTAACTTATTACGCTGTAAATCTTGGGGGGAAAATAAAAACTTTTAATATATCTTTTGATGAACCTTCATTTGATGAATCCAAATTTGCAAAGATTGTAGCTAATTTCCTGGGAACTGAACACATAGAGGAGAAATTCGACCAGAATAAAATGCTGGAAATTTTCCCTCATGTAATAAGCTTCATTGACGAACCTTTTGCAGATCCATCAATATTACCAACTTATCTTGTATCAAAACTTGCAAGAAATTATGTTAAGGTAGTATTAGGAGGTGATGGAGGTGATGAACTTTTTGGTGGATATCCAACATATTTTGCGCATAAGCTTATGAATATATACAAAATTGTTCCGTTTAAAAAATTTATATCTTCTATATCAAATATACTTCCTGTATCGCATAGCAATTTCAGTCTTGATTTTAAGATCAAAAAGTTTCTCGAAGGGCAGAATCTTGAAGGTTGGAGGAGACATATAAGGTGGATGGGAGCATTTTCAGAAGAAGAATTGAAAAAAATTTTAGTTCCTTATGAGGAATCAAAAATATCTCTTGAAGATTTCATTTCAGAAACGGTTTTACCGGAGGATCCAAATAACTTTTTCGTTCTAGATTTTAAGACCTATCTTGCAGATGACGTTCTTGTAAAGGTTGATAGGGCAAGCATGATGAATTCCCTTGAAGCTCGTGCTCCTTTTTTGGACCCAAATATAATAAATTTTGCCTATAGCCTTCAAGAAAGATTTAAGGTAAGAAATTTTAGAACAAAATACATATTGAGAAAACTTTTGGATTCTAAATCTTTCCCAAAGGAAGTAATAAACAGACCTAAAAAAGGCTTTGGAATACCGATAGCCAAGTGGATAAAAGAAAATTTGAATGATATCATAGCTCAAAAATTTTCGTCGTCTGGAGATATTTTTAAGACAGAAGAACTTGGAAAAATGCTTAGGGAACACGTAGAATTCAAAAAAGACAATAGAAAGAAGCTATGGACCATTTTTATATTCCTTATGTGGAGAGAAAATTATCTTTAGGTTCATGTCCTGTTATGTTAAGCCAAATAATCAATTGCTTAAAATAAACATTTTATGATCTCCGATGAATCATTATTGTCTCACATACATAGATCAAATTTGTTTATGATATTTTTTCAGAAGTTTTCTATTCAATTTAGAAGACCCTAGTTCATTTGTGGTTTTGTGAAGACTAAACTATTTTTGTAATTTATCATATATTTAATATATTCCTTTTGATATCCCTGATGTAGAATGTTTTGTTTCCGATAATATCTCTAAGCCTTTTTTCAAGTATCCTGATAGGTGTTATATTTTTTGGTGCTCTATCTCCTATATTTTGAGCCCAACCAGATATCTTTCTTGCAAGAAAGTTTGCAAAAACCGTTTGATTAGAATCACGAAAGAAATCTACTCTTACGATTGATGATTTTTTCAACCAGAGAAAAAAAGAAAATCTCTTCTTTCCTTTCTTCTCGGTAAAAATCAACTTGCTTCTTATTTCAGAGAACCTGTGCTTTTCTATGTTCTTTATGAATTCTTCAGGCCACGAAAAGTTCTTCACTATACCTACAACATAATTTTCATATATGTTTTTAAAAGACTCTTCCAACCTTAGATTCCCATCTAGAACAAGTACTTTGCTACCAATATCTTTTATGATATTGTTGGCTAATGTAAACTCATCTGTTCTCAATTTATCAAGAATTATCTTTCTTTTTATCCTTTGATCATAGATAAAGACCATATCTACTGTTTTTTCTGTGATTTTCTCAAGCTTTGGTTTAATGTTTTCTTCTACAATTGATTTTATTACATCCTTCTGGAAAGTTATGTATAGTTTTATTTTGGGAAAAATCATTTTTCCATTTTCAAATCCACAGCCAACACTTGAAATAAAAATATCCGATATGAATTCCTCTCCTTCATAAGTAAATAAAATTTTTATTGGTAGTTCATCTATTACTCCATCTATGAATACAAAATCTCTCTTCTCTTCATTTTCTTCTTTTTCTGCTAATTCAGGTAGTTCTTCAAATACCTCATATGTGGTTTCTTCATTTTCTTCTATGTAATCGTTATCTTCAAACTTACTCTCCTTTTCTATGATTTGTATTTTCATAATAAAAAAGGAGAGAGGGTGAGAGTCCCTCCCTCCCAGGGGGTTATGAGTTGAGGTGGTTATTTAGACGCTCCAAATGTATAAATATAATCGTTTTATTTATTGTTAAAGATTATATTAAAACCTAATTCCTATCGCGCAAGAGCTTCTCCGACCCTTCCAACTATGTCAGGACCTGGTTTAAGAGTTTTTTTGCCCTTGGTCCATTTTGCAGGACATGCTTCATCCGGATGTTCCCTAACATACTGGTAAGCTTCTATTTTTCTTTGAAGTTCGTCCGCATTCCTACCAACTGGATAATAATTTATTTCTGAAGCTACTAGAATCCCATCTGGATTTATTATATACGTACCTCTTAAGGCAAGCCCAGTTGCTTCATCATATACTCCAAAAGTTCTTGATATAAATCCTGTTGGATCAGCAACCATTTTCCACTTGAAGTTCTTTAAAAGTGGTTCATCTTTAGTCCATGCAAGATGAACATATTGTGTGTCTGTGCTCACTGATAGAACTTCTATCTTTAACTTTTTGAATTCATCATATTTATTCCCAACATCTTCAAGTTCCGTTGGACATACAAAAGTATAGTCTGCAGGATAAAAGAAAAGAACTACCCACTTACCTTCTTGAAGAAGATCATAAAGATTAATGTTCCCAAAACCCTTTTTTACTGGATCATAATAAGTCATTTTAAAGTCCGGTACTTTTTGTCCTATTTTTACTTCCTTTACTTCCATTTTCTGATAACCTCCTTATTCTTATTTTTATCATTTTCTATTCTAGTTTCGTTTTTTATTCAGTGGTAAAAAACAAAAATATTTTTTGAATAGAAATTTTTTTTATTTATTATTTTTTTTCTTTATTTATCCTTGATGAAAAGAAGAAGTCATACTTTTTGGTTTACAATCTTGGAAGATCGCTGAGAGATTGTAAAATTTACTAATTGTGATATTTTTAAGTTATTTCTTTACCAAGACCTATTCAATAGTATGTTTTTTTATAATATTTTTTAGTTAGTTGTTTTATTCATGTTGCTTTATTTGTGCGATATTGGATAAAATGAAGAATGTATCAGAAAAGGAATTGACAAATTTTCCCGTAAGGGAGATTGGTCCATATATTGTTACAAAGCTTATAGGTGAAGGTGGGATGGGAAAAGTCTGGCGTGCATGGAGGATATCCGAAGGTAGTTTTAAGAAAATCCTGGCTATAAAGACATCAAAGTCATCGAAAAAATATATAGATCTTTTTATGAATGAAGCAAAAATATCCGCGAGATTCGAACATGAGAACATAGTTAAAACCTTTGATTTTGGTAAAACAGATGATGCTTTCTTCCTTGTTATGGAATATATAAGAGGGATAGACCTGAAAGAATTTATATTAAATGTTAAGAATATACCAATCGATGTTTTCTTTTTCATAATAGATAGGATTCTCAGTGGAGTAATATATATTCACAATTTTGAAGGAAGACAACTTGTCCATAGGGATATAAATCAGAAGAATATACTGATTTCATGGAATGGAAATGTAAAGATTTCAGACTTTGGTATAACCTTACCTCAACACGGAGATTTTGATCCTTTCGGGAAAATAGGGTATGTTCCTCCAGAGGTTATTTTAGGGAAAGGTTGGAGCCAGCTTGGAGACATTTGGTGTATTGGAGTTCTCATGTGGGAAATGCTAACATCTAAAAAACTTTTTTCAGGAAAGGGGAAAGAGGATTTAAAGAAAAAGATATTGTCTTGTAATATCGATCCTCCATCACTTTTCAATAAATCAGTCAGTGAAGAAATAGATAAAATTGTTATGAATTGTCTGTCAAGAGTTCCAGAATCAAGATATATTTCAGCGGAAAGACTTCAAGAAGAAATAAGGAGAACTATGTCTAATTTATCAATAAAACCGATGTATCAAGAAGATTTTTCACTTTTCATATCTGATCATTTTTCAGAAAGAATAAAAAAGGAAGATAAAGAAATTGCTGAAGAAGAGGCATATGTTTCTATTTACGCAGTTGAGAAAAACGTTAAAAATATTGAAACCAAGGTTGAAAATAAAATAACTTCAAAAAATTCATCTTCTCCTTCATACTATATCTTTTCTCCTGGAGACCAGAAAAAAGAGAGACATCATACTGAGAAGAAGAATGATTCTGGGACCAAGATTCGGAAGATAAAGAGGAAAAAAAGAGATGAGAAGATTTTCTTCACAAGTTCTATTTTGGGTTTTGTTTTAGGATTAACAATCGGTGTCTTTAAGGGAGCTTACGAAATAAAATCTGCAGAAGGCCTTTTTAAAAAAGGAGTAGATTTAGCAAAGGAAAGAAATTTTGGTCAGGCCAAGGAATTTTTCCAGATATCAGCTGATATATCTGATTTAAGAGAAGTCAGAAACATAATTGATAGATTAAATACAAATTACGGTAAGAATGATTAAAGAGATTAATTTCCATGATCAATATAGAGTATAATCCTACTGAAATAGAGGCTTTAAGTCATAAGATAATAAAAGAAAGGCTTCCTAACATTTTCGGCTGCACAGAAGAATATGAGATTGCAGTTAGAGTTGCTCAAGCAACAGGAGATATTGAATTCGCAAAGGATTTGCAGTTCCATCCAGATTTTGTAAAAAATGCATTGGAATCACTTAAGGCTAAACTTCCAATATTTGTGGATGTTGAGATGGCAAAAGTTGCTATATCAAACTATGCAAAATCTTTGGGATTAGAAGTTATATGTGCTATAAATGATCCAGATGTTGTGAAAAAAGCAAAAGATCTTGGTATAACAAGAAGTATTGTGGCAGTAAGAATGGTACTTGAGGAAAGAAAAATTGGACTCATTGTCTGTGGTAATTCACCTACTTTTCTTTATGAAGTTTTGAATATGGCTGAAAAAGGGAAAAAGCCGATGGCTCTGATAGGAATGCCTGTTGGTTTTGTCTCAGCACTTGATGTTAAAAAATTATTATATGAGAGAAAAACCCTTCCTTTCTTGACAAACTTATCAACAAAAGGTGGAACTCCCGCTGCAGTAGCTGCTGCGATATATCTTATCAATCTACTGAATGATAAAAAAAGATATGGACAGCACTCGTGATACTAAATACCTTGTACTCTCTCTTGTAAGTTAATTCTCTCTTTGCTTATATTACTTATGAAGAATTTATCTGCTATAAAATCACCGAATTTTTCCACCAGGTTCTTTGGTATGGTGAATCTTGCAAATTTTGTCCTTTGAGCGATATCATACGCTACAGAGAGGAAGTCTTTTATACCAAGCTTGACCCATCTATTCACATCTATACCAATGACCTCAGCATGACTTTTGAGTTTCAAAATAGATATTATTATGTGGAATAACCACTGAAGTTGTTTTGATATAGTGAAAACATATTCATTGAATGAAATCTTGTTCATCATAACAGGTAGATATTTTCTTGCAAGTCCGACATGTTTAGCTTCATCCATAGCTATGTATTCAAGTAATTCCTTTAAAACTGGATCTGGGGAGATCTGTTTAACAGCTGTGAAAAGATTAAAAGCAACATTTTCCACCAATAACTGCATACCTATCATTTTTAGGACTTTATTCTGTGTTTTCATAATATCATCCAATATAAATCTTGAATGAGGTTCTATTGGTGGGAGTTCTCCGAGATAGGATAGATATTTTTGATAAGCTGTGGCATGTTTTGCTTCCTCTATAACTTGAGCAGCAAGAACCTTTTTTGCATCAAAGTCATCTACCATTTCAAGAAGCTGGGCAGCAACTATCATTGCTACAATCTCACCGTAATATATTATAGAAAAAATATGCATTATTGCTGCTTTTTCTCTCTCAGGTAAATGCGGAGGACCATATTTTTTAATGAGATTATCTAATATTTCTGAATCATTCCAGAACTGTTTTTTTGATGCTTCATAAGACCTATGCAGACCTTTGAAATTTATAGATAAATTAATGTTTGAATACGGAGAAAATTTTCCTAAGAATCTTTTCATTCTCTTTTCTCTTACATTGTTTATCAAATTCATATATGATTCATCGAATTTCCTTAATTTTTCAAATAGCTTTTGTTTCTCTAATATATTTTTCCCTACCATTCGTTAATTTACCTCCCTTCCGTAAGTTAGTCTATCAAATAAAATTTAATAATTCAATTCAGATTATTCAATATTTTCTGTTGCTTTTACCTTGAAATATTTCAAAAACAGAACAAAAATGTTTTATTATCGCTTTTTACTTGTTTTATGAAAATATTATTCACGATTACCTAAAATTAATTTGATGATCCTAACTTGGCTTATAGGTGGTCCTCAAGGAAGTGGAGTTGATACCTCTGCGAACTCATTTGCTCGCTCGTGTGCTTATGCCGGATACTGGGTCTTTGGTAAAAGAGAGTACCATTCAAATATAATCGGTGAGCACTCATATTTTGTCGTGAGCGTTTCTGATAAAGAAGTAAAAACTTTCAGAGATAAAATAGAAATTCTTACATCATTTGAGCAAAGAACTTTAGATATTCACATTGAAGATGTGGCACAAAATGGATTTGTCATATGTGATGAAGAGATAGACACCTCAAAGTATTCTTACTACATAGATTCAAGAAATCTGACAGTTGTTAAAATACCTTACAGAAAAATAATAAAGGAAACAGCAGAAAAGTTCGGACTTACGGACTTAAAAAAGTTAGATGTTATGAGAAATTCAATCAGTGTTTTCGCTTCAGGAGGAGTTATTGGCTTGCCTGCTGAATTCATAGAAAAATCAATGGATTATATCTTCGTTGGCAAAAGAAGAAAGGTTCTTGAGCCAAATAGATATGCAGGTCTAAAGGGTTATGAAATTGGTCAAAAATATTCTGATAAGTTCCCATTCAAACTAAAGAAGATAGAAGAAAAACAACAGAAGTTTATTCTGACGGGAACACAAGCTACAGCTTTTGGGAAAATAATTGCAGGATGTAGATTCCAGACGTATTATCCTATAACTCCTGCAACAGATGAAAGCGAATTTCTTGAATCTCTCGCAAAAAAATATGACTTTGTTGTTATTCAGGCAGAAGATGAGATAGCAGCTCTTCTTATGTGTATTGGAGCTTCTTTAGCTGGAGCAAGAGCTGCTACTTCTACTTCAGGTCCTGGATTTTCTCTGATGGCAGAGGGTATGGGATGGGCAGGAATGAACGAAGTTCCGGTCGTCATCATAAATTATCAGCGAGGTGGACCTTCCACCGGACTTCCAACAAGGCATGAACAGGGAGATCTTAAATTTGCCATAAATGCTGGGCACGGTGAATTCCCACGAATAGTCATTTCACCCGGAGATATAGCAGAATCTCTATATATCACTGCTGAAGCCTTTAACTTCGCTGAGAAATATCAGCTTCCGGTCATAGTGATTCAAGATAAATTCTTGGCTAATAGCGTCAAAACTATCCTTCCTCCAGATATTTCAAAATTTACTATTCAAAGAGGAAAGTTATTGCAGAATCAAACAGTAGATGGAGGAGAGATAAATAAGTTTAAAAGGTTTGAAATACAAGATAACTCAGACTTCGTATCACCAAGAATACCAGTTGGCTATCCCGGGTTTGTCTTTTGGAATACTGGAGACGAACATGATGAGTATGGACATATCTGTGAAGATTCAGAAAACCGATTTAGGATGCATCAGAAAAGGATGAAAAAGCTTGAACAAATATTATCTGAAACTTCAGAAGAGCACAAGATTTCTATTTTCGGGAATGTTAAATCGGACTTTGTGATTGTGAGCTGGGGATCTACGAAAGGAAGTATTCTATCAGCAATGGAAGAATTTCAGGATAGCTTCCTTTTTGTCCAAATCAAGATGATACATCCTTTAGATTCAGATCTTGTGAAAAGATATATATCTGGTAGGAGGAAGATAATCGTTGAACAAAATTATACCGCTCAGCTTGCCTCAATCATTACGGAAAGAACTGGTGAATTCTTTGATTATTTTATCCTTAAGTGGAACGGGCGTCCTATGTCTCATGATGATCTGGTGAAAGCTTTTGAGCAAATTCTAAATGGAAGAGCGGATAAGAAAATTTTCCTTACATCTGGGAAATGAAAAATTTTATATTTGAAAGAATGATGAGCAAAATAAAAAATATAAGGAGGATAAAATAATGTTATCAAAAGAATTATATAAGTCTGATTATGAATCAGACTGGTGCCCAGGTTGTGGTGATTTCGGTATCCTTCAGGCATTAATTCAATCCTTGTCTGAACTTGAGATTTCTCCATGGAAGACTGTTATTTTCTCTGGTATAGGTTGTTCCGGAAAGACTCCTCATTATATAAACTCTTACGGAATCCATACACTTCACGGAAGACCTTTACCCTTTGCAATAGGTGCGAAAATGGCAAATCCTTCTTTAAATGTAATTGCTATAAGTGGAGATGGGGATGCTTACGGTATAGGAATAGGACATTTTGTAAATGCAGGCAGGAGAAATCCAGATATAACCTATATAGTCTATAACAACGGTGTTTATGGCTTAACAAAGGGCCAAGCTTCTCCAACCTTGAGGAGAAACTTACAACCAAAATCTCTAAAATACCCGAATATAAACAACAGCATAAATCCAATCGCTATAGCTGTATCAGCAGGATATACTTTTGTAGCAAGATCATTTGCCTACAATGTCAAGCATCTAAAGGATACAATAAAGAAAGCTATACTTCACAAAGGAATTGCTTTTATAGATGTTTTGCAACCTTGCCCAACATTCAATACGGTAGATACAAAGGAATCCTATATGCAAAGAATAAAAATACTTCCTGAAGATCACAATAAAAAAGATGCTGTTGAAGCTATGAAATATGCATTAGATGTGGATAACCTTTGGATAGGTATCTTTTACCAAGTTGAAGATCAAACTTATGAACAAAGGTATTCTCAAATTTTAGGTCAGTATCCAAAAAATTGTCCCGCAAATATTGATATGAGTGTAATCACGGATGTATCTGATTCTCTTAAGGATTTTTCTTCTTGAATTTATTTACATTCAGTTTGAAAAATAAAATCAGAATAAGATGGTAGAATCAAGAAAGGAAGAAGAAAGTTATGTATAAGTAAGATAATTTTAGCATTCTGATTAGTTTCATCATTTAAATATAGGATATTTCAAAACAATTCAGATGGAACAGGAGAAATATTTGATGATTCTAGAAGATGTTAGAATCTTTAGCGGAAAACAAATGATGTTTATATCTTTTAAGAGAATCTTTACATCTTCAGGAGTAGAATTTTAACTTTGTTTTGACATCGCTGATAAAAGGATACCAGCACATGCAAAACTTGCTATTACAGATGATCCTCCGTAGCTTATAAAGGGGAATGTTAATCCTTTTGTTGGAACGAGTCCGGTTGTAACAAGAAGATTGAGGAGCCCTTGAAATGTTATGCAGAATGTTGTACCAGCAACTACAATTCTAGAAAAATCTTCTTTTATTTTCAGTGCTGATGTAAAACCTATTATAGCTATAACGGATAGTGCAATAACTATTGTCAGTATTCCTATTACACCAATCTCCTCCGCTATGACAGAAATTATAAAATCTGTATGCGAAGATGGAAGGAAAAAGAGTTTTTGTATCCCGTCTCCTATTCCTCTACCTGTTAATCCTCCTGATGAGTATGATATCATAGATTGTATTATCTGGTATCCACTACCAAGGGGATCCTTCCAAGGATCCAGGAAAACGAGAATTCTTTTTAATCTGTATGGTGATATAATAGCAAGTAGCGCTAATCCTGCAACGGCTGGTGATGATATAATGAGTAGGTATCTAATCTTTGTCCCAGCTATAAATAGTATGAAAAGGATTGTAAGTATGCAGAAAAAAAAGTTTCCAAAATCCGGCTGAAGAGCGATGGGAAAAGATAAGGCGGCGCCAATCAAAAATAGAGTTATAGCTTTAGAAAAGTCAATTTCTTCATTATTCCTTTTTACCTTTAGAACAATGTTCGCAAGAAATATAGGTAAAACGACTTTAAAAAATTCAGATGGCTGGATGGAAAATCCAGGAAAAGCTAACCATCTTTTCACTCCTGGACCTTTTCCGATAAAAAGAGTAATAAAGCAGAATAAGAATGTTATGAGCATGGCTAAAGGAGATAATTTCCTTAAGGTTTCTGGTTTCACCTGTGTCATGAGAAACATTACCGATAACCCAATAGCTATAGCTATAGCTTGTTTTTTTATATAAAAATATGGATCAGATGGATTTTTTATGTATGTCACATTTAATATGAAAGTAAGGCCGAGAAAAGATAAAAACAAGACCGAAAGTATCAACAGAGAGCTTTTCACTATGATAATTTTAAAAAATGTCTTTGAATCGATTTTTTTGGTTTTTCTTTCCACAAACTAGAGCGCGAAGAATCAAGGACATAGGTTAGTTAAGTTTAATGGTAAATAGGAAAGCAAGGTGTATTTCTCTCTCAACAGATTAAGGAGAAATTCAGTATCAGCATCAAATAAAGATTGAAAAGTTCCTACTTTCATAATATCAAAAATTGTTAATTTTGGATATTCCTCTATAGCGTACTGCTCGTTGATGTGATCAAAAATATCAGCTATTGACCTTGTATCATTTATGAGCTTTAGTTCCTTTGAATCTTTCCCAGTAAAGACTGAACCATCTGCTATCTTCCTCACTTTCTCCTCCGGAATCTTTCTTGTCTCAGCTACAACTTTTATAAATTTTTCATGCTCCTCTCTAACGAGATTCTGAAGAACTGACTTTTCTTTTGGAGAAAGTTCTTTGTATGCAGAAAATATTGAAGAAAGTTCCCCTTTGCCAACTATTTCTGATTTTATTCCAATACTTGAAAGGAGTTCTCCAATGTAAGGTTTTATAAGAAACACGCCAATTGAACCTATCAGAGAAAATGGAGTGGCAAATATTTCATTAGATGCTAAAGATATAAGATATCCTCCGGACGCTGCAATCGATGAAATAGAAATAGTTAATTCTTTATTCAAAGACATGTTTTTTAGCTTTTCTAATATCATTTCAGACACTGTTGCGTCTCCTCCTCTTGAATTCACCCTTACTATAACGGCTTGGATGTTATCATTTTCTGTAAGCCTGTTTATCACCTCGGAATATCTTGACAGACTTATGAAGTTTGGAGAAGGATTTTCAGATATTGTTCCTATCATATCTAGAATAGCCACGGTTTTCCCTCTTTTGAATTTTACTATCTGAATAGGTTTTCTTACAAATTCAATTTCTGATGTCCCGAATTCTTTTTTTATTATGTTCGATATAGATTCATTTGTTATGCCATCAACAGCCCCGCTTAGGAGCAATTCCTTTGAAGAAAGTATTCCTGAAATGAATACATTTCCCGGGAAACGCTTTACTTCTTTGCATAAAGTTTCATAGATACCATCTATTATCCTCTTTACATCCCTTTTTATTTCATCTGGAACTTCAGATTTTGAAAGTAAATCTGGAATGGATTTTAGCTTACCACTTTTAACACTTTCGATTTTTACCTTTATCTTTTTGAAAAAATCACCAAAAGTATTCAATGTTGAAGAAAAACCAATCAGATTAAAATAAGATCTTTCAGATGTATATACTTTGTTGAATGATTCAGATAGGAAAAGTTCAGGTATTCCTGCTTCTCTAATATATGCGACAGTTTTCACTCCGTATTTTCGAACTATCTCTATTGCTCTTTTCAGTTCCCATGCTTCAGATAAGGTTAAATTCGTTGTTGATATCTCGGCAAATATGCCTGCTGACCTTTTTCCCCTCCTTACAATTGTTTCAATTATGTCTAAAAAGGATGGCCTTTTAGATATAATGTCTTGTATCCCCTTTACTCGGGGAATGTTTCCTGCTATCTCAAGGTAAATAACAGGCTTTTCTCTTTTCAAAAACACGGATTTGAATTTATATATTCATTTGAAATAAAAACCAAAAGTTGGGAAAATTGCTCTGTAAAACTATTACAGTTAGAACCGAAATAAGAAGAAATGGTACAAATGGTATTTCCTTCGTTCTTATTTTTGACATAAGTGCCAAGCCCAAAATTCCTCCGAGAAAAGAAGAGAAAATCAAGGTTGTAAGAGTTTTAAAGAAACCAAAATAAAGACCTATAGGTATCATAAAAATAACATCTCCTTCTCCAAGTCCCTCTCTTTTCCTTATGATTTTATAACCTATTTTTGTAAAGAGAAGTATTCCTACACCAAATATTGCTCCGGATATAGAATCTTTGAAATTCCCATATAATATGGTGTGTAAGATGGATCCAAAGGAAGAAAAGATTACAGATAGGGTAGGTATCAAAAGGAATTTTATGTCAGATATTGAAGCTATGAGTAATCCCCAAAGGAAAAAGAAATTAGAAATGAATTCTAAAAGTGAATCAGAGATTAATACACAAAAGACGCATAGAACTCCTGATAATAGCTCTGAGATAAAATATGTTATATCTATTTTTGCTTTACAAAATGCGCATTTCCCTCCAAGTAAGGTGTAACTTAATATGGGTATATTTTGAAACCATTTTATTCTATTTTTACAATTTGGACAAAAAGAGAATGGTGGATTGAAAATAGAGATACCGTTTATAGCTCTATATATCAAAGTGGAACCAAAAGATCCCCATAATATTCCCCACAAGAAGGCTAAAAAGAACTTCAAATAATTTTCAAGGAGCATAAATCAACATACTTTTCTATTGAACTAAATAATCTTGTTTGACTCAATTATACTATTTTTCCCTCCCAGGCATTTTCAAGGATTTCTAATATTGCCTCTTCCGTTATCGCAAATCTCGGATTAGATATTATAGAGGGATCTCCCATTGATAACTCCGCTATTTTTTTGAAATCTTCCTTTTTTACAGTTTTTGTTTCTTTGAGAGTTGTTGGGAGACCTATTTTTTTTATGAAATCAAGAATTTTTTCAATTGCTTTTCTTCCGGATTTCATCTCATCTTTTTCTGTAATTCCGATAGCTTCTCCTACAAGTTTGTATCTTGGACATTCTGGAAGGTTGAAACTCATACCATAAGGTAATATCAGGGAATTAGCAAGACCATGAGGTATTCCGTATAAAGCTCCAAGAGAGTGCGCTATTGCATGAACTACTCCGACCTGAGCATTTGTGAAAGCAGCTCCTCCCATCATTGCAGCTACCTGCATATTTTGCCTTGCTACCAAATCAGAAGGATTCTCAAGAACCTTCGGTAGATTTTCAAATATAAGCTTTATACCGTGTATAGCGAATGAATCAGAAATCGGATTGTTCGCTGTAGAATGGATTGATTCTATACAATGAGTTAATGCATCCATTCCAGTATATGCGGTAATACTCGGGGGCATAGATACCGTGAGACTTGGGTCAAGGATAGCAACTTTTGGCATAAGGAAAAAATCAACATATACAAGCTTTCTTTTTTCCTCTTCATCCTTTATAACTGCAACATGGGATACTTCAGATCCAGTTCCCGCTGTCGTTGGAATTGAAATATGAGGAATCGTTTCTTTTGATAGAAGATAAACTCCAGGGTGATCTTTTATCCTACCGCCTTTTTCATAGAGTATAGTTACAGCTTTTGCGGTATCTATGGATGAGCCCCCACCAACACTTATTATGCTATCTACATCATTATCTTTTGCTATCTTGTAAGCCTTATCTACAATAGAGCATTCTGAATCTGGTTTTACTTCATCAAATATTATGTGTTTCTTACCATCTAAAAACTCCTGAATTCTTGATACTATATCTGTTTTTTCCCTTAGTATCTTATCTGTTATGATCATAGTTTTTTGAGCTTTTACCCTTTCAAGCTCAAGAGGAATTTCTTTAATTGTTCCGACTCCAGAAATTATCTTTGTTCTAAGAAAAAAAACAAAACTCTTCTCCATAAAAATTAACCTCCTTAAAATTTTTCTTAATCATTTATCAGATGTTTTTGATATTCTGTAAAATTCGGATGATTATACATAAAAATCAAAGGAATTTGTCTTGTTGAATTCATCAACTCTCTTGAAGTTTATTATATCTCAAAGAAATAATCTCCACAACAAAATATTTTCTGAATGCTTTATTGTATCCATCAAAAATAGAGTGGTGTTGAACTTTGTCCAAATTTTTAATAGTGCAAGAATGAAAGGTAAAATACATAAGCCAGTATTTTGAATATGACTGCAACAGAGCAAAAGAAATTTATAATTATTACTTTTTAGCTTCAGATGCTTGTTGAAGTAATTCACCTGAAAAAGTATTTTCCAGTAAGAAGAACATTTTTTGATCTTTTTTCTCCCAAATATGTTCATGCGGTTGATGATGTATCCTTTGATATCAAAAGGGGTGAATTCTTTGGGCTTGTTGGAGAATCTGGCTGTGGGAAGACCACAACAGGGCTTATACTTGCCGGTCTTATAAAACCAACTTCTGGAAAAATAATCTTTGATGGAAATGATATAACATTCCTGAAACTAAAGAATGAAATGAGAAGAAAAATACAGATGGTTTTTCAAAACCCTTTTTCATCTTTAAATCCTCGTATGAGGGTCAAGGATCTGATTACCGAAGGAATGATTATACACAAATTGGTTCCAAAAGATAAGGTTAATGATGCACTTGCAAAAATTTTAGATGATGTAGGTTTGGGTATGGAATTTGCGGAAAGATACCCAGATGAACTATCCGGTGGCCAAAGGCAAAGAGTTTGTATAGCAAGGTCAGTAGCGCTCAACCCTGAGTTTCTTATAGCTGATGAGCCGACGGCTTCTCTCGATGTCTCTGTCAGAGCACAAATCCTTGAGCTCTTTGATAAAATAAGAAAGAAATTTAACATGTCAATATTGTTCATAACACATGATATACATACAGTAAAAACTTATGCAGATAGAGTTGCTGTAATGTATCTTGGAAAGATAGTTGAAATTGGCAAGAAAGAAGAAATATTCAGCAAACCATCTCATCCTTATACAAAAATACTTCTTGATTCTGTTCCAGATTTTGATAAGATAATTGATGAAGGGAGATATAGATTGAAAGGTATAGAAGGAGAGATTCCATCCCCATTAAATCCTCCATATGGATGCAGATTCAGAACAAGGTGTCCGTATGCAGACTCACTATGTGAGAAGCAGGAACCAGAAATAAATAAAATATCTGATACCCACTTTTCTGCTTGCCATTACTCAGAAAAAATTAAGGATTTAAAGATTAATCTATAAAAGAATTCAATGATATAGATGAAAAATCTTCAACAACTTTATGTTTTGAAGAAATTTCGATTCCATCTCTTAAAACTCTTATTGTTTTCATACCAGCTTCGCGTGAAGCATCTAATTCTTCTTCAACATCTGAAAGGAAAAGAATTTCCCGAGGTTTTAATTTTATCTCATCTGATATCTTCAGATATGAATCCTTATCTTTTTTGCTACCCATCTTCGTATCGAAGAAACCAGAAAATATATTTGTTATATCTCCGTAATCCGTATATTTGAAAAAGAGTTTTTGAGCTTTAACTGAACCCGATGAGAAAACATAAATTTTTATCCCGATTTCCTTCCATTCCATAAGCTTTATGTAAGCATCCTGATAAATATGTCCCTTAAGCTTACCATCCTTAAAACCTTCTTCCCAGATATATCCTTGAATCTCCTTGAGTATAGGTTCCTTCAAATCAGCATCTATCCACGATTCAAGAATTTTTATTGATTCCTCAATATCAACACTCTTTCCGAGCTTATCAGAGAGTTCTCTAATCGTTTTTTTCACAATATCTTCCTCTTTATGTTCCATCATAAAACTTCTGAGGTTTTTCTTTGAGTACGGAAACATAACCTTTCTGACATATTCAAGAGATGATATTGTACCTTCGATATCGGTAAGAATAGCTTTTATCATTTCTAAAGCCTATCTTTTTTATTCTTTTTTTATTTTTTTTTACCTTTTGATTTTTTTGATTTCTTAGTGAATTTCTTTGTTTTTTTAATCATTTTATCTTTTTTAGTTTTTCCTTTCTTTTCCGCTCTTTTTTTCTTATTTTTTCCTTCATCTGATTTCTTCTTTGCTTTCTCTTTCCGGAATTTCTTTTTCGAAGTAAATTTTATTTCTTCTTTGGGCTTTTCCTTTTGCGATTCATCTGAGGACATTTGAAATTGGATTAAATCATCGTGTGTTGGTATCCTTTTTGATATATCAGAACCTGTGAATTTCCCAACCCATCCTTCCGGTATTGTGAAGAATCTTATAGCCTTGAAGAATGGTTGTGTTCCCATATCGAACCAATGTTTTGTTTCAGCTGGAATACTTATAAGATCTCCCTTCTCACAGATAACAGCATATACTTTATCATCTGAATGTATGTAGAATGTTCCACATCCATCAACAAAAAATCTTATCTCAAAGTCAGAATGAGTGTGTTCAGAAAGGAACATATTTCTAAATTCATCTTTTTTGGGATTATCTGGGGTTAAACTTACAACATCCATTGATTTAAAACTGAATTTTGAATTGAGTGTTTCTATTTCAGTTTTATATGCTTCCATAATTTCGTTCTGACTTCCACTTCCCAAATTTCTGTTGCCGACATCCCATCTTTCAATGGAAATTCCGATTGATTTTAGCAGATCACATATTTTCCCATAATCATCTGTACCTTGTAATAATTTTCCAACTTCATCAAAAATAAAGAGTTTGCTCATAGCTTTAAACCTCCTAATATTTTTAATTTTATCTCACATTCAAAGATGAAATCAAAAATTTCAAGATTCATTGCTGCCTCCGTTATACTTTCTCCCCAAGTATAGATACCATGCTTCCTTATTAAAAAACCGTATGAATTCTTAAGTTTTTCAAAATAATTCTTTATTTTTTCGGATAGTTCCATCATATCCTGTGAATTTTCAAAGATAGGAACATCAATACAAACATCATGTGTCATTATTCCCCTGAAACCTTTCAAGAGCTCATATCCCTGAAGCCTTAAAATATTCTCTCTTTTAATCACGGAGATCAGAGTTGAATTTATTGAATGAACATGTAAAACAGATCTTACATTTGGAAATAGCTTATATATTGATAAATGGAGCAGAGTTTCTGCAGATGATCTTTTTGTCCCTTCGATTAATCTTCCATCTAAATCAATGATAACAAAATCTTCTTCTTTAAGATATCCTTTATGAACACCAGAGGCGGTTATGCATATAAGATTTTCCTCTAATTTAACAGAGAAGTTTCCAGAAGTAGCTGGAACCCATCTTCTGCTATCAAAATCTTTCCCTAAATCTATAAGAGTCTTCAGTATTTCTCCATATTTATGTATCATTGATTGATTATTTATTATTATTACTCTTTGTTAGATATTGCACTAATAACTTGAATGTTTTATAGAAAAATCATGTTTCTTACAAAGAATTTGATCTTTAGGCATCGCTTTATTTTTACGCGGTATTGATTAGAGAAAACATAAAAATGTGATCCTAATTACTATAAATTTTTTATTGTTATATTGTGTCTTTTATGAAATGTCTTGTAACAGGAGCAAATGGATTTATCGGTTCAAATGTGGTGAGAAAGCTAATGGAGAAGGGATATGAACCTGTAGCTTTTGTGAGGAATGGAAGTGACATATATAATCTAAGGGGCGAAGTTGAGATTAGGTATGGAAATTTACTAGATTCAGATAGCTTAGAGAAGGCTATGGATGGTTGTAAGGTAGTTTTTCATGTTGGAGCTTTATATTCCTTTTGGGCTCGTGATACGACAATTTTCTATCAGACAAATGTTGGGAGTACAATCAAGATTCTGGAAATTGCAAAGAAAAAGAATATAGATAGAGTAGTGTATACAAGTACAACCGGAGCTATAGGACTTTCAAGAAATGAAAACCCTATAGATGAAACAGCTTTGTTTAATCCTCCACCTTGGTATTACGATGCTTGGAATTTGAAAGATCATTATGCGAGAAGCAAAATTCTTGCGCAAAAAGAGGTAATGGAAAGAGTAATCAATGAAGGTTTAGATGTAGTCATAGTTTGTCCATCTGCCCCGATAGGATGGGGAGATTACAAACCAACTCCAACAGGCTTACTCATATTAAAGTTCCTTAACCGAGAAATACCATTTTATTCAGATGTTGGATTTTCCTTTGTGAATGTGAAAGATGTTGCTGATGCACATATTCTTGCACTTGAAAAAGGGAGGAAAGGAGAGATATATATTTTAGGAGGACATAATATTAAGCTTTCTGAATTTTTTTCCAAAATATCTGAGATTACTGGTTTGGGGAAGCCAATAAATTTAGGAAGGCATATACCAGCTTTTTTAGGATATGTTGTTGGTTTGATACTTGAGATATGGGCGAGGATAACAGGGAACCCACCAATTATAACACGCTCTCAAGCGAGAGCTTCTTTTCTGAATCTTTACTATTCTTCTCAGAAGGCTCAAAACGAATTAGGATATAAAATAACTCCTCTTGAATATGCCTTGAAAGATGCAATAAGCTACTTTATTGAACGAGGAATGGTCAAAAAGAGAATTGCTAAAAGACTAAAAATATCTTAAACCACGAAAGAACCTATCAAGTTTTCATCTTCTATATCTTCTATTATTATATTTCTGAACGGTGATTGGCTATTTATAGTATTTGCATCATGACCATTTTTTAACTTTATAACTCCGTCTATCTCTGGAGCTTGGAAATAAGCTCTATACGTAGTATCTGATTCGTAAATGCATCTGAAAATCTTCCCAATTTTCTCTTTTTGTTTTTCATGAAGTATTTTTGTCCAAACTTTCATTATTTCCTTTTTCCTTTCATGTGATATTTTTTTTGAAATATTTTGTTCTTTCCACATCCTGTATGATGGTGTATTTTTTTCTGGTGAGAACTCAAAAACTCCAAGCCAGTCAAATTTGAAGATCTGAACAAAATTAACGAGCTCTTCAAACTTATCATCTGTTTCTCCAGGGAATCCGACTATTAATTCTGTCCTTATTGACATATCGGGTATTTTATTTTTTATGTTTTCTAGAATCTCATAGATGAGTTTTTTTCTTGTCGCTCTTGCCATTTTCATAAGAATCTCATCATCTATGTGTTGAAAAGGCATTTCTATATACCTTACTATCTTTGGATTATTGGCAATATAATCTATAAGCCTTATAGCAAATCTATCTGGATATATATAAAACAACCGAATCCACTCAAGATCATTTATCTCCGATAGTTCATCAAGTAATCTGAAAATATCTTCCCTCTTCCCACCTTTATCTATGTTCCACATCGTTGTGTCCTGTGATATAATGATGAGTTCTCTGACACCATTATCCACCAGATACTTTGCTTCATCTAATATTTTCCGTTGATCAAAAGATTGAATTGGTCCTCTTATTTTGGGTATGGAACAAAAGGAACACAATCTTGAACATCCTTCCGAAATTTTAAGATAGGCGGAAAATTTTGAAAGAGTGTTTATGCGCTTGATTTTCTTAAAATTTGGTGAAGCAATGTCCTTTTTTGGTAAGAAACTTCTCGCAATCTGAATAGTTTCTTCCACATTTTCTGCAACAAAATCACATGGTATGGTAATTTTATCTACTATTTTTGTATAGCAGCCCATTGCTATAAGATGACCTTTAGTTTTTTGCTTTATTTCTCTGATGTGTTGTTCTGTCATCTTTCTTGCAGCATCAATGAATCCACAGGTATTAACTATAACTATGTCAGAATCTTCTGGAGAAGAAGATGGAATGAAACCCATTCTCATAAGTTCAAGTGATACTTTCTCTGAATCCACAAGGTTTTTAGGACAGCCAAGATTTAAGAGAAAGAACTTAGGATTCATAATTTTGATTGTTTCTATTCATCTGACTTTATCCACCTTATTTTTATTTTTTTGCTTTTTTACTGATCGTTGATTCTTTGCTTTTTGTTTATTCTTGGACTTGGATAATATTTTTCGTCTTGATGATTTTTTCATTTTTTTTCTTTTCTCTGTTAAATCTTTAAGATTTTTTTGCCTTATAGCAGATTGTGCTGCAGCTATTCTTGCGGCAAGAACTCTGTAAGGCGAAACGCTAACATAGTTAAATCTGAGTGAATTGAAAAATGATATGGAATCGGGATCACCACCATGTTCTCCACATACCCCAATTTTCAGATTCTGCTTTTGTTTTCTACCTTTATCAACAGCTATTTTTATGAATTCACCAACTCCAGATGTATCTAAACTTGTGAATGGGTTATGCGGAAAGATAAGTTTGAGATAATCTGGCATAAATTTTCCAGAATCATCTCGTGATATTCCTAAAACAGTCTGAGTTAAGTCGTTTGTCCCAAATGAGAAGAAATCAACATACTTAGCGATTTGATCTGCAAGAATACAGGCTCTGGGGAACTCTATCATAGTTCCTATAGATATGGGAATTTTTACTTTCTCTGATTTTTCAACATCTTTAACTATCAGATCAAATACATTCCTGAAATACTTTATCTCCTCTGGATCTATTACATTTGGAAACATTATCTCTGGTATAACATTTTTCCCAGATTTTATAAGTTCTGATGCTGCTTCTACTATAGCTTCAATTTGCATACAATATATTTCAGGGAATGATATTCCAACCCTTATTCCTCTGTTTCCAAGCATTGGGTTTTGTTCCTTCATTTTTTCTACATATTCTCTTATTTCTTCAACATTTGTCTGAGTCTTTTCTGCAGTTGATATGATCTCTTGTTCGCTTTTTGGTAAGAATTCGTGCAGCGGCGGATCAATTAACCTTATTGTTACAGGATAGTTCTCCATAACAGAAAGTATTTCTTTAAAATCACTCTTTATCCATTTTTTTATCCTATCAAGAGCATCAAAATATTCCTTCCTTACCTCTTTAAATTTTTGGAATATAGATTTAGCACCATTTAGATTTGCTTTTTCCATCTCATCGAATACCTGACTATATTGTATGCCTCTTTGAAAAGATGGGATTACTCTCATGTGCTTTAAGGCAGTAATATGCTTGACTATTTCTGTAGAGCCGGTTTCAGCAGCTTCTTCCAGAGTTTTTATGAGTTCCTCATATAAATCCTTGTATTTTTGAGCATATATTATCATTTTTCTCATAATAGGTATTCTTTCTTCTTCAAAGAACATGTGTTCCGTTCTGAGGAGTCCTATACCTTCAGCTCCGAAACTTTTTGCGGTTTTAGCATCCCTTGGAGTATCAGCATTAGCTCTGATCTTCAAGGTTCTAATCCTATCGGATATCTTGAGTATATTGATGGCTTCTTGAGGGAGTTCTGACGTTTTTATAGGAACTTCACCATAATATATATTTCCAGTATTTCCATCTATTGTTATTATTTCCTTTTCTCTTATAACTTGTTCGCCTATTTTTATACACCTTGATTCATAATCTATATTTATCTCCTCTGCACCAACTACTGCCGATTTTCCCATTGCTCTTGCAACTACTGCAGCATGTGATGTCTCTCCACCGCGAGCGGTTAGTATTCCTTTGGCACTGGCTATTCCTGCAATATCTTCAGGAGAAGTTTCGTGTCTTACAAGAATTACATCTTCCCCTTGCTTTGCCATTTTTTCAGCTTCATCTGGGAAAAGAACAATCTTACCAGAAACTGCCCCAGGAGAAGCTGCTAATCCCTTAGATATAGGTTTTTTCTGTAATCTTGTTTCATCTATGACGGGAAATAAGAGCCCATATATACTTTTAGGATTTAATCTCATTATACCTTCATTCTCACTTATTATTCTCTCCTTTATAAAATCATGAATTATCTTTATGTTTGCCCTAGCTGTTCTCTTCCCTGACCTCGTTTGAAGTATCCATACTTTAGAATTCTCAATTGTGAATTCTATATCTTGCATATCCTTGTAGTGTCTTTCAAGGTTTTCTGATATCTTCTCTATTTCTTTGTAAGCTTTTGGCATAAGTTCCTGGAGGGTTGGAAGATGAGCATTTGCCTGACTCTTGGAGGCGTCATTTATGGCATGAGGAGTCCTTATTCCAGCGACAACATCTTCTCCCTGAGCGTTTGGAAGAAAGTTCCCCCAAATAGTCTTTTCTCCCGTATTCGGATTCCTTGTGAATAGAACACCAGTTCCAGAATTATCTCCCATGTTTCCAAAAACCATCGCTACTATATTTACCGCAGTACCTATGTCATCAGGTAACCCGTGAATTTTCCTGTATGTTACAGCTCTTTCTCCATTCCACGAACGGAATACAGCTTCAATAGCAATCATGACCTGCTCAAGTGTGTCTTCAGGAATAGTTATACTGCGTTCCTTCAAAATTTCTTGATATCTTTCAACAATGAGTTTAAGAACTTCAGCAGGTATATCACGATCTTTGATTCTGGTATTCCTCTCATCTGAAACATTATTATATGCCTGAGTGATAGAAGAAAATCTACCTTCAATGTATCCTTCATAAGCATTCTTCCACCTTTCAAATTCCTTTTCAAAAACTTCCTTTTCTACTTTGAGAGCTATTGTAGAGAACATCTGAATGAACCTTCTGTATGTGTCGTATGCGAATCTTTCATCAATGCTCTTTAGATATTCAAAAGATTTCTGATTTGTACCAACATTTAATATAGTGTCCATCATACCGGGCATTGAGACAGGAGCACCTGAACGAACGGAAACAAGGAGTGGAAAATCTTTTCCCCGCATCTTCTTCAGAGCTTCCGCTAATTTTTTTAGCGAAAGATCAACGTCTTTTTCTATCTTTCTCAAGAAAGATTGACCGTTTTTCATATACTCCCTGCAAGCTTCAGTGGTAATTATAAATCCTGGTGGAACAGGTATATTATTTTTGGCCATTTCGCTAAGCTGGGCTCCCTTATTCCCGAGAAGATGAGCAAGATCCTTACCACCTTCTGTTTTTCCTATACCAAAAAACCAAATATATTTTGACATTTTTCCCCCTCCTTACTTCTTTACAAATTTATGTAGAATTATACCATCTGATTCAACGAAATCTAGATAAACTGTTTCTCCTATATTTAGATTCTCTCCCTCTATTTTGGTTAATATTCTACCTATACCATCTAATTCAACAAAGCCTATGATGTCTGGTTCAGAAAATCTTATAGCTCTCTTCTGAGTGGTGAATGCTAGTATTTTCCCTTTTTCTGGTATATCTATCCATTCTATATCTTCGGAGTAGCAATTGCTGCAAAATTTTCTTGGGGGAAAATCAACATTTCCGCATTTCATACACTTTGTCGTTTTGAATTTCTTTTCCTTCATGAAGTTATAGAAAATTTGTGTTGCTGAATCACCGTATATTTTTATAGCTTCCTGAGTTGCTTTTGATATAACTTCCCTTATCCCATCCATATCCTAAAATATAAGATAATTTTTCGGTTTTTATATTTTTTGAAATTTTATGGATTCAATGAATTACTGAAATATGTTTTATTCAAATAAAATCGATACTGATGCGCATGAGATATGTAGAAAAATCATTATAGATTACCACTAACATGATTCAAGATAATTTTTAACGCATCTGATGGTTTTGGAGATTGAAATATCTTCTGATCTGGAAAATTAGTTTTTATATATTCTTCTACTTTTTTGGTCGGGAATCCCCATTTTGCGAGGATAAAATTTGAACCTGAGTTAAGCGCAAAAAGAAAATCATTTAAGCCGTCACCTATTATGAAAATTGAGCCTTTTATATCATATCTATGATATATCTTTTTTAAGAGCTCTTCAGAAGGTTTTTTGACCTCAAAAGTATCTCCACAAACTATACCATCAAATACGTTTAAAATACATAACTCTGAAAGGAGCTTTACAGTTAAATCTGATAGTTTGTTTGTGAGCAATATAACTTGGAAATTGTTTTGTTTCAGATGGAATATCAGATCTAAAACACCTGGATACACATATGTGCTTTTTGAGATATTTTTCCTGTAATGTCTCAGGAATTCCTGAAACAACAAAGGTTCTTCTTCTATTCTTCCGAGATATTTTAAAATTTTTTGAATAAGAGGTTTGACTCCATCTCCTATAAAATCCAATACGATATCAAATGAAACTTCTTCTATATTGAATTTTTTAAGGGTCTCGTTAAGTGATCTATATATATCATCAGAAGTGTCGGCTAATGTTCCATCAAGATCAAATAAAATTGTTGCAGAATCTCTTATCATCTTTGCTGCTTCTTCTTGAACCACTTTACAACTTGAGGTGGTACGAGAGAGCTTATGTCTCCTCCAAGTTTGGCTATTTCTCTAACTAAAGAAGAAGAGAAATAGGAGACATGATCCTCTGCCATTATAAAGACAGTTTCTATGGAGCTGTTGAGTTTCCTATTTGTCAGGGCCATTTGAAACTCATATTCAAAATCAGAAACAGTTCTTAATCCTCTTAATATAATATTAATACCCATACTTTTGGCAAAGTCAACAAGCAAACCTTCAAATTTTTTTACTTCTACATTAGCATCTTCCTCAAAAACTTCTTTCAACATTTCATATCTTTCATCAAATGTGAAGAATGTGTTTTTATGTGAATCCTTGGCAACAGCAACTATTATCTTATCAAAAACAAGAAGAGACCTTTTTACAACACTTACATGTCCTAGTGTTATCGGATCAAATGTTCCAGGATATATGGCCTCCTTACTCATAACAAATAATCTTCTTACAGACTATCTGAATTTTCCAAAAAAAAGTAAAATTTTGTTTTCCCTCTTATGCACAGGTAAATTGGTGTGCAAAATTTCTCTAACGAAACAGCGCTAGATTGGTTAGGAGGAGACTGCAGAAATGTTTTACAAAGTTTTAAAATTGCATTTGAGCTTCTTAAAATAAATCTGAAGTCTTGGAAATTGTTAATGGAGAAATCTTTGAAACCTTGTAAGATTTTTAAGCCCCGCAATGACTAAATAATCTATTGAAAATATCTGATATTAATACTGTTTTTTTGATATCTGAGTGCTAATTATATGACTAACTTGACAAGTTTCATCAAGAATGCTATAAAGGAGCAATTCAATTTTTATTATCTTTCTACCCATTGTTTCCCATCGAAATAACATGATGTTATACCTCCTGTTGGGGATATAACCGAGAATGCTAAAAAATCTTTGCCGCACTTTATATATATTGTTCCAGAAGAATCTTTTAGACCTCTGGGAGAGAATCTGAAAGATCTCTTTATTGATGGAACTCCGTAAGAGTTAGAACAAGCTCTTTTAGAAGTAAGAGGGGCTGATATATCAAAATCTACAGAATATGATTTTTCGCTTTGAGATGATATTATTTTTATTTTTCCTTCCACAAACTCTATTATTGCTTCACCATATTTTGCAGATATATTTTTTGCTTCAAGGAAAGCCGAAAGAACAGTAAATTCTGCTGATTTTGTATTACAGTTATTCTTAGGTTTCAGAAACGAGAATATAGAAAAACCTATACCGATATATAAAAAGATTTTTATTATGGTGTATATCATATAGATAGATTGGTAGGTCAATTATATTGTAATTCGTTTTAAAATTCCGCGTCTAAATTTTTTCTTGTTTTACCAGAATATGAGAGATTTTTGACCTTAAGAACGTTGGTCTTTTTCTATGAAACAAGCTCTTTGTAGAACTTTATATATTCTTTAACCATTTTATCAGCTGAAAAATCAAGAGACATTACTTTCTTTACAATTTTTTTCATGGAATTTTTTTTCTCATATAATTCAATAGCTCTTTTGAGAGCACATTTTAAATCTTGTTTAGTTGGTTTTTCAAAAAGAATACCGTATCCGTCTTTTTCTTGGATGTCTTTCACAGTACTTGCAAGTCCTCCTGTCTTTCTGACAACAGGAATACAACCATATCTCATACCTATCAGTTGAGAAATTCCGCAAGGCTCAAATATTGAAGGAACTAATATAAAATCTCCAGATGCATAAACTTTTCTAGCGAGAGTTTCTTTGAAGTTCGTATCTACTATAACATTCTTATATTTTGATGAAAGCTCAAGAAGTTTATACTGATATTCACCCATTCCCAGAAAAAAGAAATTTGCATCAAGATTAAAAATTTCCTGATGATATTCTGTAAAGAGATGAATACCTTTTTGGTAAGTTAATCTACTAATGACGCAGAAAAGAGGTTTTTTAGGATCAAAATTATACATTTCAGCTAACTTTTCTTTGTTCTTTGCTTTCCTGCCAATAGATCTTTCAGAGAATCTTTGGTATATTTCAGTGTCTTTAGCCGGATTCCAAACATCAAAATCTATCCCATTTATGATTCCAACAATCTTTTTTTCATATTTTTGGATCAAACCCTCAAGCCCATATCCGTATTCATAGGTCTTAATCTCTTCAGCATATGTTGGACTTACAACAAAAATTCTATCACTGAATACAATTCCAGCTTTTATTATATTGACAAGACCCCAGAACTCAAGCGCCTCCATGTTGAAAAGATATGACGGAAGAGAAAGCTCCTGCATAACGCTTCTTGGATACAGACCTTGATATGCGAAGTTATGAATTGTGAAAGCAAGTTTCTTCTTAGTTCTAAGTATTTCTTTTGATATCAGAACAGTAAGGGCAGTTAACCAATCGTTTGCATGTATTATATCAAATGTTTCATTCTCAGCAAAATTAGATACAGCCCAGGAGAATGCACCAAACCTTATATGATTATCACTGTAGGCTGATCCTGGGGGACCATATATGAAATCACGGTCAAACAGTTTTCCATTATCAAAAAATATACAGTCTTTACTTTGATATATGGAGAAATCATATGTTTGTCCGTTAAGTTCTATTTTCAGTTTTTTCCCTGTATCTTTTATCTCTATTCCTTCTATATTTTCATCGCTTATCTCAAGTGGTCCATCAAGATTTTTCTTATGTATATATTTATCTTTAATTGATTTATAAAGAGGAATAATACCATAAGCTTTGATACCGTTCTTTCTTAAGTGATTCACAAGTGTGAAAACATAATCACCAAGACCCCCTGTTTTTGCGTATGGATACATTTCTGTTGAGACTATTGCTATTTCCATGTGAGATATATCTAAAATATAATGGTCAATCCTATGGATGAATAAAATCCAGGTTTTATCCTGTCAAGATAGGGAAATCTTATTATAGCATAGTCCAGATATTCTGAGGATATAAAAGATCTTTCAAATATACAAAAAGAGAAATCTAAAGATAATCTCATCCATTCTCTTATAACTTTTTCACCGAAGATATCTTGCTTTTTTTTGAAGGTTCCAGCCAAGGTTATGCCAGCTTTTATTACATCCCAAGATTTTCCCCATACACTATACAAACTCGTCTTCTGCCTTTCTGGGAAACCGTGTATGTATGAACTAAAAACTCCGAACGAAAAGTTGTGTGAAATATCTGATGTCGGGAAGAAATCTCTAATATTAGAGTAGATACCAAGATTTCCCGTAATAATATCCCCTGGTGAGATCAGCTGTCCAAAAAATGGATATGACATACGAAATATATAAGCTCCGCTCGTCAAGATCTGTATTGGTGTGGAGAATTTCATCATCAGGTAAAGTGGGATATCTAGAGCAAAGGAGGATTGATTGATTCTTCTGAATGTAGCAAGGTTTTCATCTGGTTCGCCAGCAAGTGGAACAACAGCCCCAATAGAAAGATAGACATCTGAGATATTTTCTGAGATTGGTCTGAAAATAATATTTAAGATCATATCCCCGAAGCCAAAACCACTTACCTGATTAAAATCTCTGCTTCGCAGAAAAAATCCAAAATTTGCAAGTATTGAGTCTGAAAAATAATATTCTGCATCTAAATAGACATCAAAATCTTTTACGCTTATTTTAGCTGTATCAGATGTTTGCTGAGAGATTCCCTTATATACATAATTTATTATTTTGGGAGTTGTTATATACGATGTTCTATCAAATGTGATTTGCTTGATACTTAATTTTTTGCTCCAAAATGAGAACGATATTCCAGAATCAAGAAAGAAAGAATCCTTATTAGATTTTGCTCCAAGGATCACATTTTTGCTTGGGAAAATCAATGGATAGTCTGTTGATGAGAGAGTTATTTTTGGAAGCAATATCAGCGCTATAAGAATTATTTTTTTCATTTTTATGGCGGAGGAGGTGGGATTTGAACCCACGCGGGGATGGAAGTCCCCAACGGATTTCAAGTCCGTCCTGTTCGTCCGCTCCAGCACCCCTCCATACCAAAAAATCTAAAAACAATAAAATAAAAAAATAAATTTTAAAGTAAATTTCGGAATGAAAGATCAAGCAGAAAGATTGAGAGAGGTAATGGGGAAGAAAATAGGTAAGATCTTTGCTATAGCATCGGGTAAAGGTGGTGTGGGTAAGACTACGATTTCTGTCAATATTTCTATAGAGCTTGCTAAACTTGGTAAAAAAGTTCTACTTATAGATGGAGACATCTCACTTGCTAATGCAGATATAATACTTGGAGTAGTTCCCAAAAAGCATATAGGACACTATATTCAAGGTAATTCATCTTTGGAGGAGGTTATAGAAAAAGTTGATACAAATTTATTTTTCATACCTGGAGCGAGCGGTGTTACAAAGCTTACAAATCTGACAGACTCAAACATAAGAAAGATAAAAGATATAACAACAAGCTTTGATTCAGATATAACTTTGATAGATTTACCAGCTGGAATAGGAAGAAATGCCATATCTCTTGCAATGATATCAAATTATGTTATAGTAGTTGCAACTCCTGATCCAGTATCTGTTACAGATGCTTACTCCTTCATAAAAGTCCTGAACAAGGCTGGATTCGGAGGTAAAATATTTATAATTGCTAACATGGTGAGAAATCAGAGAGAAAAAGATATTACCTTTTCTACTCTGCAGAAAGTTTCTCAAAAATATCTGGGAATATCTTTAGATTATCTTGGATCAATAAGCTATGACGATTCTGTGAGAGAATCTTTTTACATTCAGAAACCTTACATCAAGATTTTCCCAAAATCAAAATCTTCAAACGATACAAGGGAGATATCCAGAAAAATCCTTGAATTATTGGATTAAAAATTCAGATATATCTGGTAGTTATACAATGGTAAAGTATCATGTTTTAGAAATTGAGAATAATTTAGCAAAGAACTAAATTACACTAAAAATACGTGAAAAGAGGAATGAGAATCGGTTTTATCACATATCTAACTACGATGAATAAAAGCGTGCTGAGATTAAGTTGATCATTTCTCTTAGCTTACTAAGCCTAAAAAGATCTAATGAAATCTCCAAGAAATAAAGACAAACATATAATAACGATATGCAAATAATAGAAAGATATCTGAAGTTCCTTCATGAGGATTTTAATGAGAATAGGGAACTCTTTGAAAAACTGAAAGATAAGCAGAATCCCCATACTTTATTGTTGTTCAGATAGCAGAGTAATACCTGAATCTCTCCCAGGAGAGTTATTTGTTGTTAGAAATGTAGCAAACATTGTGCCTCTATAACATATGGTTGATCTATCTGTTCCTGTTGCAGCTGCTATAGAGCACTCAGTCTTAACATTAGAAGTCAAAAACATAATTATATGTGGTCATTCTAATTGTGGAGGCTGTTCAGCCTTGCACCTTAGCGACGAAGAGTTATCAAATAGACCTAATGTGAGAAGGTTGATATCAATATCAAAAGATATAGCAAATGAAGTTAGCAAAATTGAGACAGATCTTACAAAAAGATATAGATTAACAGAACAGTTAAATATAATAAGGCAGATTGAAAACCTACTAACTTATCCTTTCGTGAAGGAAAAATTCGATATGGGTGAAATAAAAATATATGGATGGTATTTCGAGATACCAACAGGTAAAGTATATAACTATAACAGAGTAAAGATTAATTTCGAACCTATTGAGAGTTTTTGATTTTATTAAGTCAATATACCTATATTTTTCGATTTCAAACAAAATAAAACCGCAAAAGGACTAGAGAAATTCTCAAGGGCGGAAGTATTCAACTATTTTGAAGTTTTGATACTCAAGAAATCTTCTTTTGAAAATTTTTTCTGTTATATCCGCAACGAGCTTTTGAATTTTTCTCTTGTAAGGAATAGACTTTATTTCTGGTTCAAAGTCCCATGTATTTTTTTCTATAAAATCCTTCATACAGGAAGGATGTTTTTGTTTGAATATTTTCAGTCCTTCTGTTTGATTCAGAACATCTTTTACTTCAATATCTTTGTTATATCTTATTTTTATGGCTCTTGAGATTTTCTTTCTTATGTATTCTGGAGACAACATCCATCCATAGTGATGTATATAGGCAGGCAATACAGCAACTGGTATTTTCTTTCCGTTTATCCTGAAGCCTTGTGCATCTCCCCATGCTGAAATACCATGAAAGTTTTTAAGTATTCTTATCTCCCATCTATACCACGGTGAAGAGTCATGATAATATTTGGGGGATCCATAAAAGTGTCTATACATAAGAACCAATCCTAAAATATTATCGCAATCTTCATATCTTCTTAATGCCGATCTTATAATCTCATATCCATCTTCAACCAAAACCTCATCTGCTTGTATATATACTCTCCAAAATCCTTTACATTCTGATAGAGCTAAATTTGTGTAAAACTTGTAGTATTCAGCACCATAAAGGTTATCATAATTCTCAACCTCTATTATCCTTATTTTTCTATCTTTAATGTCTTTAATCTTTTTTAATGTATCATCTGAACTTCTAACAACAATGGCTACAAACTCATCTACAATAGGCAGAACAGATAATATACTTTCTACAAATGGATATCCGAGACTGGAAACATTATGAAAAAAGGAAAATCCTGATACCATAGATAAAACATATGTATCGATTAGAATATCCCTTGAAAAACAGATTTTGCAATTTGAGACTTTTAATCAATTTTGAAGTTTTTCTGTTGCTTTTAAATATTCATCGATTTCATTTACAAAGGAACATTATTTTAGTATGAAAAGAGTTCTAAACATTTTTCAAACCGGGAAGGGGGGACTTGAAAATTTAAGTCAGAGTATATCAAAAATATTAGAACCTTACTTTGAGGTCAGATCAATACCATTGAGTTTTGGGATTAGGAATATCTGGAAGTCAGCGATGAGTAGTGAAATTATTTTAGTTCATAGGACAAAATCTATCTTGAAGATTCTCCCGATTAAACTTTTTAGTCAATCAAAAGTTTTGATATTTTTCCATCATTTTATGGCTAGAAGTAAGAAGAAAGATATATACCACAGAATCGTTTATTCAAAAGTAGATAAACTCGTTGTGCTGAGCAAGAGGATAAGGGAACAAGTAAAAAATAACTGGTCTATAGATGAAAGTAAAATATACATAGCTTACCCAGGTGTTGATATTAATAGATTCCGCAGATCAGAATCAATCAGAAAAAGTATAAGAGAAAGATATGGGATAAGCAAGAAGGAAAAAGTTTTTGGGGTCATAGGGAGGATATGTGAGGAAAAAAATCAGGAGATACTATTAGAGGCGATCAGAAAATCTGATGTTGACGCAATTGCCTTAATAGCTGGACCTGTGGAATCTGAAAGATATTTTCAAAAGATAAATATGTTATCGGATAAAGTTAGATCAATTTTAGTTCCAAATTTTGTTGATGATGTTGTAGGATTGCTGAATGCAATAGATTTTCTGGTTATTACATCTAGAAATGAACCTTTTGGACTTATAGGTCTTGAAGCTATGGCTTGTTCAACTCCAGTTTTAGCGCCGGATAATTCTGGTATAGCAGAAATAATATCTGATGGATTTGATTCATTCGTATATTCAGCAAATGATGTAAGGTCTTTAGAGGAGAGAATTAGAAAAGCAGTGAGCGAGGTAGATAATTCAAATATATCTGAGCGAGCTAGAAAGAAGGTAGAAAAGGATTTCTCACTAGATTCTTACGGTAGAAAATTAAAAGAAATAATAATGGGATGAACATCATCAAATTTTACATATTGAGCTAAAAGTGGGGTATCTAACATGTTTATTTCAGCAATGCGAAAATATTTCCATTTTCATCTATTTCAATTGATATTTTCTTTATTGGAGCTGGGGCCGGCATAGAGAGATTCTTGCCAGTTTTTATATCAAACTCCGCGCCGTGCCAACCACATGTTATCTTTTCTCCATCAATTTCATAATTCTCTGATATCGGCATATCTTGGTGGGAGCATCTATCCTCATAAACATATATCTTGCCTCCAAGCTTTATTACAAGATAGTTTTCCACACCCCGACTTATCCCTCTTGCTGAGTTTTCAGGAATATCTTTTTCATTTAAAAGAAATACCTTGTTCATAATAAATCCGTAAATGTTAAAAAATTTTGCATTAGGGTTTGAAAATTTCTGAATAATATCCCACTGAATACCATATGTCCATGTAAATCTTCATTATGGGTAGAGCTATTTTCATAATTTTTTTATACTCACAAGGGAAAAATTCACTTGAACTGGATTGTTCTAATATTTTCTGTGCCTGGTTTATGTATGCTGTGAGGAAAACTATCATAACAGGAGGAGCAAAAGAAAGCGGAATTATCTTTGAAAGCAGGATTTCTCTTCTTAAGAATTTCTTGAGCTTTACCTTTTCATATTTTTTGACTAAAGTTGCTAAGCTTTTTCCTCGCCTTATGAACCATTTTTTTATATCTTTCAAGTTTTCCCTTGGTTCGGTAAATACATATGCTTCACTTGAATAAAGAAATTTTGCCATGGGAAACATCTTTTTTATCCTGATGGACAAATCTGAATCTTCTGCTCCGAAAACAAGTTTTTCATCGAACATTCCTGCCTCAACAACAAATTTTTTCAAGATGGCCAGATTAGAGGTCGAAAACGAATCTATGTAAAACTTTCCTTTAGATAGCATTTTCAAGCCTCCGGCAGGAAATCCAAGAACAGCCTGAGAAAGTATTAGTATGTTTTTCAGATCTGTTAAAGTATCTCTTCTATCTTTAATAATTTTTGGTATTACTGCTCCCATAACGGCATCGGATTCTCCAGATAATATTGGCGAAATTATTTTTTGTATCCACTGTGGCGGAATATCCATTCCATCGTCTATAAAGACAATGATGTTATTTGATGATTCTTTGACCCCTATGTTTCTTTGGATGGAAAATCCGCCCTTTTTCACGATGATATGCTTTATTTTTATCTCTCCAAGGTCATCATCTATCTTTTTTTCAATTGCACTATTTTCAAGCTCAACAATCACATATTCTGCATTTTTTAATCCTGCGTACCTTATACTTCTTATAACTCCCTGAAATGTTCTAAGGAGCTTTGTTCTTGAATTACTTATAGTTATTATGGAGACCACTCTTTAGAAATTAAAGATAAAAATCAGAAAAAGCACTTTTTCATGCTTTGTAGATAATAGTAATATAAAAGGGGTCAGTAGCTCAGTTGGCAGAGCGGTGGACTCTTAATCCACAGGTCGCGGGTTCAACTCCCGCCTGACCTACATAAAACTATGAGGGTAGCCATAAATGGCTTTGGTAGAATAGGAAGGCTTTTCTTTAGAATGGCTTTTGATAATGGTATAGATGTAGTTGCTATAAATGATATTGTGAAACCAAGTATTTGTGCCCATTTACTAAAGTATGATTCTACATTTGGAAGATATGAAAGAAAAATAGAACATACTGATAATTCAATAATTGTAGATGGTAAGGAGATAAAGGTTTTTAGTGAGCCAGATCCTTCAAAACTTCCTTGGAAAGATCTTAAAATTGATCTTGTAGTTGAATCAAGTGGAAAATTTACAGAGAGAGAAAAATCGGAGCTTCACCTTAAAGCGGGAGCACAAAAGGTAGTAATAACAGCACCTGCAAAAAATCCAGATATCACCATAGTCCTTGGAACTAATGAAGAAAATTATGATCCAAAAAAACATAGGATTATATCAAATGCTTCATGCACAACAAATTGTTTTGCTATGCTTGTCAAAGTAATACATGAAAAGTTCAAAATAGTCAAAGGAGAACTTACAACAATACACTCTTATACAAACGACCAGAGAATTATAGATTCTCCACACAAAGATCTCAGGAGGGCAAGATCGGCTGCAATGAACATAATCCCAACTTCTACAGGGGCGGCCAAAGCTATATATGAAATATTCCCTGATCTAAAAGGAAAGCTGACCGCCCTTGCTGTAAGGGTCCCAACTCCAGATGTTTCTGTTTGTGATTTTAGTTGCGTTGTAGAAAAACCAACTTCAAAGGAGGAAGTAAATTCAGCATTTAGAGAGTATGCAGAAGGAAAGTTAAAGAGATATCTTCAATACACAGAAGATGAAATCGTCTCATCTGATGTTATAAAAAGTGAATATTCTGCAGTTTTTGATTCAAAACTTACAGAAGTGGTTGATGGAAATTTTGTCAAGGTTTTCGGTTGGTATGATAACGAATACGGATACACTGCAAGAGTTGCTGACCTAGTTAAATTTATCGCAGAAAGAGGGTAGAGCATAGCTGAATTTTGGTTATATAAGAAACACCAAAACGATTCTAGTTTTTTTGCTTCTGGAAAAAAAGATCCATTGTTTTGGGCTCGCTTGCCCTTTCCAAATGACATCTACATTTATTCTTATTCAGATTTTCTCCACAATTTTTGCATATTCCTCTACAGTTTTCGGAGCATAGATTGTAAGATGGGACTATTGATTCTCCTAAAGAAATTATATAACTGTAAAAATCCATTTCTTCTCCTTCATAAAAATCATCATCTAAGTCCTCTATTTTCAGCTCAATTTCTTCTTCATCTGGAATAAGGTAGGAGGGTTTCAGGTATATATTTATGACATCTGAAGCGTTCGCGTAAAACTCATCTAGGCACCTAACACATTCTACAACTTTATCTACAAAGATTTTTCCTTTTATTTCAACTATATCTTTTTTGCGTGTTATTTCACCATCAAACATAACTTTTATCTTTTCACCAGAGAGTATTTTTGAAACCTTTATACCCTTTTCAGTTAGATATTTTATTTTTACTGGACCTTTGAAAAGTTCCTCCTGTGTTTTTATTTGCATAACGGTAAAAAATATCATCTAAATTTATGAAATTTTTAAGAGTAAAATTTTTATTTCAAGAATAGTTTAGCAGATTTAGAAACGGTGGGAAATACCTCCAAAAATGGAGCTTTGCCCAAATGAATGTAATTCAACAGTAATATATGTTTCAGGATTCAAATGATAATCTCCTCCAACAAATACAAAAAATATTGAGTCTTTCCTAGATTTCATATTCTCACCATTTTCCAACTTAATATAAAAATCTCTATATCCGCTTCCCACATAGATAATAGAATAAGCTAATTTAAAACTTAGATTTGGTGATATCTGCCAGAGTATAGCATTTGGAAACCTTTTTCTATCAGTTTTTTTCAAGAATGGTAGTATTTCCATATTCCCGTCAATATTTATATTTACAGTTCTCTTTTTATCTAGAAGAGATGTTTTAGCACCAATACCAAATTGATTTAGAGTTGGAATTGGATCAAGAGGAGAAAAAGTTCTTACACCAGAAAAACCATAAATCAAAATCTTATCAGAAGGACTGTATCCAAACTTTGCGGATAGAGATAGGGAAGAAGCAGGAGTTTTATCTTTCAAGTTTGTTTCAAACATAGAGAAATTTACAAATCCACCAAGTTCAAAATTACCTGCATCTGGTGTTAAGACCCCTCCACCACCTAAAAAACTTATGATAAGGAGAAATGAAAAATTCATAACAGAGCTAATTTTACATATTTTCTCTGATTTTTTCGTTGTTTAATAAGATATCCCTTTTAAAAAATAAATTCCATTGAGTATATCGCTCTTTTATAATCCTTTCAAGGAATTCTATCATACTATCATAGCTTTGAAGTTTCTCTGATCGGAAAAGAAATTTTTTTCCTTCCTTGTAGCAAGCAATACCAAAAACCTCTAATTGAAATCTTTGAGATAGCCTGAAAGGTAGATCAGATACATAAAAAGTTTCTCCAAACATTTGAGTTGGTTTTGAATTTGGTATCGGTCTATCTACGAGCAAAACAAAGATTTTTCCTTTCGGTTCTCTCATTTCAAAAACAAAATCCTTAAAGCTTTCCTTAGTGTTTATTCCTATTTTCATTCTTGATATATTAAAAAAATAACGGCTTATCATAGGTTCTAGCCTTTCAACCAGAGCAAAGATCTTTATTCCATGTTTCCGAAATAAAGATGAAGCAAACTCTGGAATTCCTATATGTCCAGACACGCATATAGCTCCTTTACTGATTGAATATTCTGTGAGCTCATTGTAATTGTTCGGCGTTTCCGGATACACCTTTATATAGCTTTTTATAATTGGGTATGCAGCAAGATAAAGGTGGTACAATGTATGGAACATAAAAACTTCATTTATTTCATATTTTTCAGGTTTTCTTCCAAGAACTATCTTTAGATTTTCTTGACAAAGAGCTAACCTACTTGTATTATGTATCTTTGTTCTCTTTATTATTTGAGATATTAGGAAAGCAAGTACTTCTAATGTTATCACATTTTCATCTTTCCGAAGTCTTCTTCCGAGACTATCTCAAGTAGAGTTTCTTCTTTTTTCTCGGCAACTGCTGCAGGAATACCTTTAAGGAATTCGGAGCTTCTGGTCTTATCAAAAACAATTTCGTCTACATATATTTCGCTACCGAGTCTAAGAGCTAAAGCCAATGCGTCCGATGGGCGAGAATCGATTATATATTCTTTTCCATTATGTTCAAGATGGAGTAGAGCATAGTACGTTGAATTTTTCAGATCACAAACCTCTATCTTATTGAGTTTTATATCTATTGTACTGAAGATATTTTTTATAAGATCATGAGTCAGTGGGCGCTCGAAATTTATTTTCTCTAATTCCATCATTATAGCGTTAGCTTCATTTATTCCAATCCAAATAGGTAGAAATCTTTCACCGTTTTCTTCCTTAAGTATCACAGCTGGAGTTTGAGTTATCTGATCTACTATAACTGTTGCAACTACCATTTTTATCTTATTATGTTTTGGATCATATTTCTTCTTTTCTTCCTCCTGGTTGATCTTTTTCGCTGCCATTATCAAAACACCTCCTCTTGAGAATATATTAATCGCTGCAGAAAGACTTTTGTAAGAATTTAAATTATTTATTATTCTTGATTACCTGAAGATTTGAGATCAATATCTACATCAAGTTGTAATGTCCATATCCATCCCTGTGACGCTGAGGCTGCATCCTTGTCAAAGAAAAAGACTGGACCAGTCAAAAGGCTTATACTCGGTATCATATAAAAATAAATTCCTCCCCCTGCAGCTCCGAAGGCGTTCTTCCCAGTCATTATATCAGCTGTTAGTATAATCTTATCTATTAATGGAACATCTATTGGATAAGAAAACCAACCAGCCATTATACCAAACTGATTTGTTTTACCATCTGATGATTGAAATAGAGTCTTTTCAAGTCCATAGTAAAATCCGAATTGGATCGTACCAATGTATTTCAAAGCTCCCCAATCTTCCCTCATAGTTTTCCCAAGCATGAAATGTAGAATGTTGTAATTATTAACTCCCTTTTTAAAACCCAAGTTAAAAATTCCAAAAGACCAACCTGGTTGACCGTCAAAAAAGGTATCCTCTGGAGTACCAATTTTTGCATTAAGAAGAAGAGGAAGGATCTTCTTACCTGAAGAATCAACAAAAGGAGAGGGAAACAGTAAGTCAAATCCAGCTTCAAGTTGTATTTCTTTAAGAGGAATTAAGCCTGAAGTCAGTCCTACAACTATTGGGAAATCGTAATCATTCAGGAAATAAGTATCATATGTTATATGAAGCACTCCAAACGGTTGTAAATATGGAGTTGATGGTGCCCAAAATGTTGTTGATGGTGTTGCTAAAACAGATGTAGAAAAAAGCAAAGTACCTATCCCAATGAAAAGTTTAATTTGCTTATTAACTTTCATATGTTTTCACCTCCTCAATATGGATTGAAAATTTTGTTCCATATCCTTTTGACTTGATTTAAATAGCGTTGAACTATACATATATGTTAAAATTCACAAATATGTTCTCAATTATGTACTTCCTCAAATTGATTCTGATTTTCTTTTTGAATTTACTTTATTTTCACCGAATTCCATTATACTTGTAAAACTTTGATGAGGAGAGAATTTTCTGCAGGTGGTGTGGTTTATAAAGATGGAAAGGTTCTGATGATAAGAGTCAAAACACTATCGGGGAAGGATGTATGGACATTCCCGAAAGGACATATAGAGCAAGGGGAAAAACCAAAGGATGCAGCAATCAGAGAGGTCGAAGAAGAAACTGGTGTGAGATCTGAAATAAAGAAAGAAATAGGTGATTTTACATATCACTTTAAAGACAAAGATGGAATACTTGTGAAGAAGACGGTCTTTTGGTATCTTATGGAGCCTATTTCTCAATCTGAATTGAAAACTCCTGGTGAGGTTCTTGAGGTAAGATGGTTTGAAATTCAAGATGCAAAAAAAATGATAGCGTACGATTCGGATAAAAAGATTATAGAGAAACTTTTGAAAGAACTTGCTTGATTGAGATCAAATAATCAACAAATTTCAAAATGAGATTCCTAAATATATATGGATATGGAAAGGAAACCTAGAGTTCTACTAATCAATTCGCCCACAACAAATCAGATGAAAGTTTATGCGAATATAATTCCTGTCGAGTTTGTAAAAAAACATCATCCGATAGGTCTTCTTTATGTTGGAACATATGTTAAAAATATGGCTGAAGTAAAGGTTATGGACTTTGAAGCGGATGTTTCAGAGAAAAAGTACATATATATGGTTAAAGAAGTTCTAAGAGATTTTCGGCCAGATATTGTCGGAATAAATGCTTTTTCTTTAACATTGTATGATGCATATGAAGTAGCAAAAATAGTAAAAGGTGAGAACACCAATGTATCAGTTGTTTTTGGTGGGATACACACATCCTATTATCCGTATGAGATGATTAATCAGGAGTTTATAGACTTTATAGTTCAGGGAGAGGGAGAGGAAACATTTGCAGATTTCATCTCAAAATTTGGAACAGATGAAATGTATTATATCCCAGGAATGATTTCTAAAAAGAAGAATGGTAAGTATCCGGATATAATAACTAATCCCAAGAGAAAAGAAATAGAGAACTTGGATAGTATTCCTTTCCCTGATAGGCAATTGCTTATAGACAGAAGTATATACAGAAATTTGCTCATACCAAAGGCAAAAGAAACCATAATGATATCATCTCGCGGCTGCCCATATTCTTGCGCTTACTGCCAAGTTTCTGGAAAAAGGTATAGATTCAGATCTCCAGAAAATGTTGTAGATGAGATGGAATTTTTAGTTGAGCAAGGCTACAATTATGTAGACTTCTTTGATGATACTATGAACATTAGAAAGGATAGAGTCAAAAATATTTGTAGAGAAGTGATAAAAAGAGGATTACACAAGAAAATGAACTGGAAATTCAGGGGTGTAGCGAACCTAATAGATGAGGAAATGGTTGGGCTTATGAAAGAATCTGGGTGCGATATGGTATATATAGGGATAGAATCCGGAAGCGATAGAGTTTTGAAATCTGTAAACAGAGTAGTAACAACCGAAAATTGTTTAAATGCGGTCAGACTTTTGAAGAAGTATGGTATAAAGATTATGGGATATTTCATAATTGGACTTCCTGGAGAAACAGAACAAGAGATTTTTCAGACAGTTAATTTTGCTCTAAATTTGCCTCTTGATTATATTCAAGTAAATGTTCTAGTACCTGTTCCTGGATCAAGTATTTATTTATCAGCAATAAATGACCCAAATTTTGGTGGAGATTACTTTAGAGATTATACCGTCAAGCCAGAAAAGAATTTCAGACAAAGATTTTTTGAGACATCAGTTAGTGAGAAAAGAGTGAAGGAATTACAAAAATATTTTTACAAGAAATTTTATCTAAGACCAAGCTTTATAGTAAAGAATACGATGAGACAAAATTTTCATTCTTTACCTTATGCATTTAAGGTATTTACACGTTTTCTGATCAAACTTTTTATTTAAGGCAAGCTGCAGGGGTATATAAGTTCCGATAAAGTTCCGATAAGGGACATTATGTAAAGTAAAATCAAATCTCCCAAATATTTCCTTTATATATCCTTCCGCTCTTTTGCCCCTTGGACTGTATCCTGATTCGCCTTTGACTTTATAAAATTCCCACTCCCATATGAATACACCTTTTATCCTCTCAAGCGCAAAATTCAATGCAACATTATAACATAAAGCTTGTTCTTCTTGATCTTCTTGAGAGTTTACAAGCCAGTTAAAAGGCTGAATACATGTTCCATCTTTATCAAGATATCCTATTTCGGTAAAAACAACTTCTTTCCCTGTCTTTTCTTTGAATTCATAGATATCACTAAAGATTAATTCCCAATTTTTAATCAACTCATTTTCTATTGGATTTGTGGAATTTGCTATAGGAAAGTATGCATCTATTCCTACAAAATCAAGTTTGTCCCAAAAGCTTATCTTTTTGTATTCAGTCCAATTTGCAGCGTAAATTAGCTTCCCTTTAAAAATTTCCCTGACCTTTCTTATAACTTTCTCAAATATCTCAGGGTATCTAAAAGATATGTTTTCAAGCTCTGTTCCTATACACAAAATTTCAACATCAAACTGGTTAGCAATTCTGGCATATTTAAGGATCATACTCATGTAATTTTTCTCCCAACTTTCAATATCTTTTGGATCTATCAATCCCCTGTATATGGTTTGATTTGTCAGATCAAGATGAGGTTTAAGCATAACATGAAATCCTTTCTGTTTGGCTGTTTTTATAGCGTGTATTACACCTTCATCTGATGGAGTTTTTTCTGATTCAAATATCAAGCTTTCTGTAATATCATTTTGGAATACTGTTGGGATAATCGCCACAAAGTTTGCACCTATTTCTTTTATTTCTTCCAGAGCAATTGTAAATTTTTCCGAAAAATATCCATCTTTTTCCCATACGGGCAAGCTTACACCCTTAATTTTTCTTGGAATCACTTCATCCGATGAAATATTATTTTGATTTATCACTTTTTCTGTGCTATTACACCTGGCAGATAATACAACAACAACAACAACAACAAATAATACAAATATCTTCAGGAAGTTCATTCTTCGCTTTTTTATATATTTTCTTATGTGTATAAGAGTTGAGCCAATCAAAATTAACTTATCCTTCTTATGCTTTGCATTGCACTATCTGCAAAAACAGACATTATTATAAGATCAGAATAACCTTTACCTTGAGCAAGAATATGCTTTTTAAGAATAGCTTCTTTTTCAAAGCCAAGTGCTTCGAAAATTCTTATGGTATTGAGCTGATAAAATGGAACCTGAGCTGTTATCTTCTTAAAACCTCTTTTTAGAGCATAGAAAAATAATTCTGATACTATTTTTTTACCGATCCCGGTATTTCTAAAATCTTTTGCTACAACTATCCTTATTTCTGCTACATGCCTTGTCCAAAAGTAGTTTGATGAATGTAAAGTTCCATCAGCGATTATTTTATTTTCGTGAATACCAAGTAAAGGTAGCACTATATCATAGTTCAAATTTTCCGCCCATTTCTTCGTGACCTCCGGATTACTTACATCATCTCTTAAAAATATCTTATCCTCTTTATCAAGTCCAGAAAAAAACTCATATAGACCTTTTGCATCTTCTTTTATCATAGGTCTTATGATTATTGGTACTCCATTCTTTGAAATAAAAGTCTTGGGATAATCTGATAGTGCGGGATTTCTCTTAAATATCTCAAAACTTGGTTGAATCATGGTTATCTCTCATTTATAATATAATAATGAGAACACATATATATAGTTTCCAGAAATAGTTTTATTTATATATATCTTTGCTGGAAATTACCATGAAAACTATTAAAAAAATTTTTATTGAACATTTGTTCAATTAATTTTATTAATTATGGAAATTATTCTGAAATGGGGCGAGAATAAAAAGGTAAGAAATATTCCTGAACTTTTTATAAAGAGGGTCAATATATCTTACGGAAAGTTAGCATATAGATACAAAACGCAACAAGGAGTATGGAGAGATGTAAGTTGGGGAGAATTCAAGAAGTATGTGGATTCTTTAACGACTTTTCTGATAAAAAATGGTGTGAGCAAGGGGGATAAGATATCTATACTTTCTGATACAAGACCGGAGTGGTGTATTGCAGATATGGCTATTCTTTCATCGGGAGCGACAACTGTTGGACTCTACCCTACTCTCTCATCATCACAGATAGAATATATCTTGAATCACTCAGATTCAAAAATGCTTTTTGTTGAGAATAAAGAAAAACTTGAAAAATTCTTACCAATCTCGGGGAAAACTCAGATAAGAAAGGTAATAATTTTTGATCCTTCCGGTTTATCTGATAATCAAGATGTTCTACCACTTAGTAAGATAATAGAAAAATTTCAACCAGATCAGGATGAGATAGAAAAAAGTATTTCTGCAATAAATCAAGACGATATAGCGGTTTTGGTTTATACATCAGGGACTACAGGAAATCCGAAGGCTGCCATGATATCTCATGGGAATATAATATCTTTCCTTTCATCGTTTGATGATTTTGCGAACACATTGGAGCTAAGTGAAGATGACATAAGCTATCATTTTTTACCTATGGCACATGTTGCCGAACACATAGCGGGATTTTTTGGGAGGATTAACCTTGGACTTCCTGCTGCTTACGCCACAAGCATAAAGGCAGTTGTTGATGAGATAAGGGAGGTAAAACCAACAGTTTTTGGAGCTGTTCCAAGAATATTTGAAAAAGCTTACGCAAGGATACGGGAGGAAGTTGCAAAACAACCAGAAAGAAGACAGAAAATTTTCAGATGGGCAGAAAATGTCGGAAGAGAATATGTCAGGTATATGAATGAGAAAAAACCCATTCCGCTTTCTCTCAAACTAAAATACGCTTTAGCTTACAATCTTGTCCTCAAGAGAATAAGGGAGGCTTTTGGGGGAAGGGTCAAGTATTTCATAACAGGAGCAGCACCAATTCCCTACGAAATTCTTGAATTCATGTGGGCTTGCAAACTCTACATATACGAGGTTTATGGGCTTACGGAAGCAACAGTTATAACACACGCAAATACTCCAGTTGAATTCAAACTTGGAACTGTTGGAAAGCCTATAAAGTCTGTTGAATCTAAATTAGCCGAAGATGGAGAGATACTCATAAAGGGTCCTACCGTCTTCAAGGGTTATTACAAGGATGAGAAGGCAACGAAAGAAGCGATTGATGAAGAAGGTTGGTTGCATACAGGGGATATCGGAGAGTTAGATAAGGATGGATTTCTTAAAATAAAGGATAGGAAGAAACACATAATAATAACTTCTGGGGGCAAAAATATAACACCAGCGGAAATTGAAAACAAGGTCAAAGCTATGGATATAATAATATCACAGGTACATGTTCATGGAGATAGAAGACCATACATAGTTGCCCTGATAACTTTGAATCCATCGGAAGCATTAGAGTTCGCTATAAAAGAAAAGATACTTAATGATGATGAGATAAAAAAAGCAAGGTCTGTTCTTGAGGAACTACAAGAAAAACCATTATCTCGCCCTCAGGGTTTAGATGAGCTGATGATTAAGATTGTGAAGAATGAGAAAGTTTATGAGAGAGTCAGTAAAGCGGTTCAGAAGGCAAATTCAGAACTTTCAAGAGTAGAAAACATAAGAAAGTTCAGAATACTTGAGAGGGATTTTTACATAGAGGAAGGTGAAATAACTCCAACGCTAAAGGTAAGAAGGAAGACAATAGAAGAAAAATACAAACATATATTTGATCAAATGTATAGAGATTAAGAAAAATTAATTTTTGTATCTCATTAAAATTTTATATCTTCTTTTTTAGTCGCTGACGCATTTTTAGATTTTTTTTAATTTCGTTAGGTAATTTTCCAGAAAAAATGCAAGAGAGACTTTTTAGTCGCTGACAGGGGTTTTTTGCATTTTCCTCAACGACTGAAATTTTTGTCCAAAAATTTTCAAAAAACTTGACTTTTCCCTTGCATATGATTAATGTATTACTAGGGTGAGTATCGAACCAGTGTGGAATTTAAACCCTCTTCTCCCAGCAAGATATCTATCCACGCTTTCCCCTGTGAGTATCGAACCAGTGTGGAATTTAAACTGATTCTTATTTCTGTGTCAAATTCTATAACTTCTGTGTGAGTATCGAACCAGTGTGGAATTTAAACATGATATTTTTGTTCGAGCAGAATATAGTTAATTATTTGTGAGTATCGAACCAGTGTGGAATTTAAACAGTAATAGTATACTTGGGGGAGAGTCGATTTTACTAGTGAGTATCGAACCAGTGTGGAATTTAAACTATTTTGTTATTAAATCATTCAAAGTTTTTCGCAATTTGTGAGTATCGAACCAGTGTGGAATTTAAACCATCATATCATTGCATATAATCCGATGTCTACCTATAATGAGTGAGTATCGAACCAGTGTGGAATTTAAACTCTACTATTTTTTTGGTTTTTTCGATAGCTTCTTTCTTGTGAGTATCGAACCAGTGTGGAATTTAAACGAAAGGAATTCGAGCAGATTGGACAATAGAAGAAGAGTGAGTATCGAACCAGTGTGGAATTTAAACTTCAGGACTTCAATGAAGGATTTAAACTCATCATTGTGTGAGTAATTTAACCAGTGTGAAATTTAAAATTAATAGGTATTTATGCGAGGAAAGATTTCTACTATTGAGATGAACAAGGAAATAATGATAGGATAGAAGGTTAAGTTTAAGTATTGATTTAGAAATTTTTTTAAATTTTTTGTCAAGGCTCGGTTCTGCAAAGTCAAACCTAATCTTCAAAAATTATTTATACAAATACAAAAAATTATTTCAACTTTTCCATGACTTCCCATATACTACTAAATTCGCCCCTATAAAAGTCTTATTATCCTTCCTATACGGACAGAAAAAGCCAAACCATAAATCATTTAACGAATTTCCATTTTTAACCTCACCATAAATTACACTCCCTGCCCTTACTCCTCTTTTTGTAAACTTACCCAAATTTAATCCCTTAGATTTTATTGCTAAATTTAAATACCTGGATATAACAGCAGAAATAACCTTTACACCATTACAGCCAGACAAAAAATCATTTTTATTAAATGTAGAATGAGTCAAAAATAAAATCTTTATTATTTCACCTTCATTTATATCAGGTCTTTTAATTAAATTCCTTAAATCATCTACCTCTACATCATAATAAGCAACTTTCATCTCACCTCCGAGTTTCAAAACTTTATTCCCTCTCCTAAAAAATTCTAAAACTTTATTTTCATCCTCCAAATCTTTATTTAAACTTTCATAATTAAACTCCACACAAAAAACAAAAGACCAATTTTTCTTTAACCTCAAAAAATCAATTCTGTATAATCCATCTTCACCAACAACTGTATGAGTCTCTACACTTTGTTTTATACCAACCCTTCTTTCATACTCAAAAACATCAAAAAAATTTTTTATCTCTTTTTCTTTAACTTCCTTTCCATTAACCCAATCCTGAAGCCCATCTTTACTTATAAATCCTTCAAAACTATCAATATCTTTTTCACCCTGATAAACTGGCAATTTTTCAAACCCGTCAGGCTTATTTGTATTTTCATACTTAAAAAGTGAGAAATTATCATCATTTTCAATTTTCAAACTAAATAATCCCTCTCTTTTCTTTCTCTGTGTAAAAATATCTGCAGGTTTCGGAAAATAAATTTTATTTTCCTCTTCATTAAAAAGAAAAGGACCATAAACTGATTTCAAAATATTTGATACATCTTCTATTTTATACTCAAAATAAATTTTTGAGCATAAAGCACTTGCGAAAGTATGAGGAAAAGGCAGGAATACACTCCTTGCAGTATCACCAAGATTAAAGGGTTTCCCTCCTCCAAAAAATAAAACATCAAATGGTTTAATTACGAACTTTATCATTCATACACCCCCTTCACCCGACAAAAATTTTGAAATTAAAAATAAGTTTGCAAAATAAATTTTATCATACTCATATCCATCAAACTTTTCAATTATTTCATTCAAATAATCTTTCATCTCGTTCTCCGCCTTCCTATAATAAATCCTTTTCAACTCAGCTTTCAAAATTTCTTCATCCTTAATTTTTTCAACAGCTTCTAAGAATTCATAGGGAAATATTGAAGGAAGTTTTTTAGTTTTAAATTTACAAATTAGATCTTTCATAAATTCAATTAAACGCCATTTTCCACCGGTTTCCCTTATCTCACCAGAATGTCTTATTAATTTTATACAGAAGGCATCTTTTTTAAATTTTTCTTTTGCCATTTTTTCAGCATCTCTTAATTCTTCTAATGCTAAGTAAAGCGGATATTTATGATGAACTATAACAATTCCTGCGCTCATAGAAGCTTTTTCACCTAAAATCTCTTTAAATTTCTTTTGAATCTCAAAGGAGCTATCCAGAACATCTTCTAATGGAAAAAAGGCTAAAACATCGTCTCCTCCTGCATATATAAGCTTACCATAATGGTCTTCCTCAACTATCTTTCTTAATTCTTCAAGGGCAAAACTCATTAACCTTCTGCTAAAGTTCTGATGTATTGATGCTGAAACTGGATGTTTTGAACACAAAATCTCATTAATTTCTTTGTCATTTAAGCCCTTTAAAATATCCTTCACTTTACCATTTAAAACTTCTTCAATTCTTGGATTAAATTCTCCCTTTAACCATTTACCAATATTATCTCCATCCATCACCAAAATTGCATAATATTTTGATGGCGAGATTTTATTTTCCTCTATAAAATCTAAAATATCTTTGAAATCATTCTCACTTATATCTAATCCATATTCTCTTTGGAAATACTCCACTCTGTAGGTTTCTTTCATCAACCACTCACCATCAATTTCATAAAGAGGATCTCCTTTTAATTTTGGAACTGAAACTGATTTGGGAAGCTCCAAATTTTTGCTCTTGAAAATTCTCTCAAACTCTTCCTTAAACTTTTCCTTAACTTTTTGGCCTAATTGGTCTAACCTCCTTTTCTCACCAATACCTGCAATTTCGGATGTTGAAGGGAATTTTATTTCTATATGATCAGATAAATTTTTAAATAAATTTTTAAATATCTTTGGGAATAATCTTTTTGTCAAACAAACTCCACAGAGTCTTTCTCCTTCCTTAACTATATCCCTTGGAAGTTCATTCCAGGCACCTTTGTTATTATTTGGATCAAGAATTAAAACATCAAATTCACCGCAGAGATCGCATTTTTCACCTTCACTTTCATAATAATTATTTTCAATATAATTTCTTATACTTTTTCTTGCTCCAAGAAGTCTCTCTGTGAGTTCAAGAAGAAGAGAATAAGCAGATCCAACTAAAGATGGCTTATAATAAGGACGCTCTATAATTAACTTCACTGTTTTATAAACTTCAGTT